>Ga0256834_1001667_pt1 | contig 14748 bp, 14 predicted proteins | sample 4281140metaG_FD_190536 | JGI IMG/M metagenome (GOLD analysis project Ga0256834, IMG submission 190536) | Hydrothermal vent microbial communities from East Pacific Rise, Pacific Ocean - 4281-140 | ecosystem: Environmental > Aquatic > Marine > Hydrothermal vents | place: Pacific Ocean: East...
GGTTTTTAAAAGTGGTGGGATTTATTTTGCTATAAAGTACTCAAATGCAAATGAAGTTTTTAAAGAGATAGCTTTTAAAACAAAAGAGGCAAATCTCATAAAAAGTTTATATGATGGTGTTTTGAACCTAAAAAAATTAGACTTTGAGATAGAGAAGACAAATTTAAGCCTTAAAAATGCTCATATAGATATAAAGAGAAAAACAGAGCAGTTTGAGAGTGGTCTGATAGATAGTAGCTTTTTAGACTCTGCGATTTTAAATAAGACAAAATTACAACATCAACTTTTAAACCTAGAGTCTTTGAAATTTTCAACTGAAAATAGTTTTAAAAATATCAGCAATATTAACTATAAAGATATAAAACTTCCAGAGTTTAAAAGTGTGCAAAAAGATGAATTTATAAAAAATAGCCTTGAAATTGCAAGTAAAAAAGTACAAAAAGATGAGCAGAGAAATCTAAAAAATATGACAATATCTAGCTATCTTCCAACTTTTTCTCTATTTGGAGATTATAACCACAAAGATGATGAGTTACAGTTTTTTAAACAGGCAAAAGAGTATAAAAGTTACGGAGCTAAAGTTACTATGCCGATATTTGCAGTTAATAGAAGTAGAGATATTGAGATTAGAAAACTAGAGTATCTAAAAGCAAAAATATCTTTAAATGAGCAGAAAAAGATCTCCTTAAATGAGTTTTTAAGTATTGAAAATAGTATTTTAATTTTAAAAAAAAGAGTTAAAATTGCAAAAGAGGATCTTTTACTTTACGACTCTTTGATAAAAAATACAAGTGAGGGAGTGAGTGGGGGAGAGAAAACTGATGATGATTTACTCACTCTTAAAAACTCTAAAAATATAGCTAAGCTAGATGTTGAAATTTATGAGATAGATACAAAATTAGAGATATTAAAACTTTATGCAAAGATGAGTGATGCGATTTAGTAAATTTATGAATGAATGGCTTTATGGTGAGGGTGCTTACTACTCTAAATATCGCCAAATTGGTAAAGGTGGAGATTTTTATACAGCGGTTAGTTCAAGTATGTTTTTTGGTGGGAGCATTGCAAATCGCTTAATAAGTACAATAGAATCAGGCTTTTTAGACAAAAATTGTGCGGTTGTTGAGATAGGAGCTCATCAGGGGTATATGTTGGCTGATATTGTTCAATTTATCTATACTTTAAAGCCTCGGCTTTTGGATACTTTGGAGTTTATAATCATCGAACCGCATCTTGAAAATATAGAGGCACAACTTAAATATTTTAAAGACTCTTTTGGAAATGTTGTGAAGTTAAAACACTTTAACTCTTTAGAGGATGTGAGAAAAAAAAGTGCTTTTGTTGTTGCAAATGAGATATTTGATGCATTTGCTTGTGATGTTGTAAAAGATGATAAGATGCTTTTTATGGACGGATTTACCCCTGTTTTTAAAGAGCCAAGTGATGATATAAAAGCTCATTGTAAAAAGTACAATATAAAAAGTGGTGAGATTGGTATGGGTTATGAAGAGTTTGCCAAAAGTTTAAGTGAAGCATTTGAGAGTTTTGAGTTTATTTGTTTTGATTATGGTGAGAAGGAAAAAAGGAGTGATTTCTCTCTTCGCATTTATCATGAACATAAAACTTATCCATTTTTTTCATTAACTAATTTTGTAGAAGATGAAAAACTAAAGCCAAAAGATGTGAGTTTAGAGTCTCTTTATAAAAAAAGTGACATCACATACGATGTAAATTTTGAACACTTAATAGATGCATTTTTAGAAAATGGCTCAAAATTAGTATTTTTAAAAACACAGATGGCTATGCTTGTAGAGTTTGGCATAATAGATCTTTTAGATACCCTTTCAAAAAATGTAGATGAAAAAACATATAAATCTGAGATGAACCGTGCAAAAGTTTTGATAGATCCATCTTTTATGGGAGAGAGGTTTAAGGGAGTTTTATTTAGAAAATGATGATACAATATAAGTTCATTTTAATTTAAGGTAGGGGAAAATGATAAAGATAAAAGTAAATGGTGAGTTTAGAGAAGTAGAGGCAGATATAAAAGTAGGCACTTTGTTAAAAAAGCTAGGAATTGAAGAGAAAACTATGGCAAGTGCTGTAAACATGGAAGTTGTAAAAAAAGAAAATTGGGACAGTCATATTATAAAAGATGGTGATAAGGTAGAGTTTTTACACTTTGTTGCTGGAGGTTGAGTTAAAAAACTAGAGAGTATAAATCTAACTGTGTAAACCTAAAAATATAAATATTTGATAATCTATTAAATATGAAAATAAAATAGGATTTACACATGAGTTTACTAAAGTACCGAAGAATTAAAAAAGCAAATAGCGAATGGCACATTTTTACAGGATTAGGTGATATTACAAATGAGTTCAAAAATATACTCAAAGAAGTGATACAAACAGCGTCAGAGGAAGGGTTAGCCTCCCACTTAGGCTACGGAACATCAAGAGTCAAATGCTCGTAATGGCTACAATGATAAAACCATTAAATCCTAAATATGGAAATATCGATGTTTCCATTCCAAGAGATATACAACTTGCTTAGACCACTTTTTACTAACTTCTTAATCATTTTAACTTCACCTTTCTTTAGCACTTAACTCCTTTCATAAAATATGAAATAGAGTCTAGCCAAATTAATTCTTTCTTTAAGGTTTAGGTTCTTAATGTAACTTGACTTTTATGTTTCTAGGTGGCTAGTTTAGCACTTCGCTTGACACACACTCTAAAAAACTATTGGTTTTATCTGAATTTTTTTGGTATGTTTGCATATTCTAAAGCTGAGCCTTTATTAAATCTATTAAAATCTTTTACTTTTACAACATTCCAATTTGCTATTGATTGGTTAAATGCTTCTGCATATTCAAACATACTGTCCATATTAATCACATTAGATACATCCCAATCTCCTATCGGTTGATTAAATTTTCTTGATAAATAAAACATGCCATACATACTAGTCACATTAGATACATTCCAATTTCCTATTGGTTGATTGAATGAGGATGTTCCAGAAAACATTCTAAACATACTATATACCTTAGAAACATCCCAGTCTCCTATCGGTTGATTAAATTTCCATGCATCACTAAACATCATACTCATACTAGTCACATTAGAGACATCCCAACCTCCTATCGGTTGGTTAAATGATTTTGCATCACGAAATATACCACCCATATTAGTCACATTAGAAACATCCCAATCTTCTATCGGTTGGTTAAATGAACTTGCTTCAGCAAACATTCTCTGCATATCAGTTACATTAGATACATCCCAATCTCCTATTGGTTGATTAAATAAATCTGCTCCAGCAAACATTCCATCCATATTGACTACATTAGAGACATCCCAATCTCTTATCGGTTGGTTAAATGAAATTGCTTCATAAAACATATAACGCATATTGGGCACATTAGAGACATCCCAATCTCCTATTGGCTGATTAAATGCTGTTGCCCAATAAAATATCATATTCATATCAATCACATTAGAGATATTCCAATCTCCTATCGGTTGATTAAATGAAATTGCACCATAAAACATACTATTCATACTAGTTACATTAGAGACATCCCAATCTCCTATTGGTTGATTAAATGAACTTGCATTATCAAACATCATATTCATATTAGTCACATGGGAAACATCCCAATCTCCTATTGGTTGATTAAATAAATCTGCTCCAGCAAACATTCCCTCCATATTGACTACACTGGAAACATCCCAATCTCCTATCGGTTGGTTAAATGAGTATGCATTATCAAACATCATATTCATATTAGTCACATTGGAAACATTCCACCCAGTGATATCATATTTAACTTTCTTATGCTCAAATAAATAACTCATATCAGTAATCCCAGAGACATCAACTTGTGAATAATCTTCCTCCATTTCAATCATCTCTATAAGTTCTTCTTTAGTAATTTTATAACTATAATTTTCTTCATATTTATAACTATTTAATGTATTCCAATTAGCATCTTTTATAACTGCTTTTTCAAGTTTGATATCTCCAGATACAAGAAGAGTTTTAGGAATAACAACAATACTATATCTCTTATGTAATTCATATAACAAATTAGTATCTATTTCCTTTCCTGATGCATTAAATAGTATATTGCCTTCTACTTCATAGTTAGTTCCATTTATAGTAAACTCATAATTATAATATTTAGATTTCTCTTTTTGCATATAGTTGTAATTCAAGGCTCTTATATAAAAATCTTCACTATCTTCTGCTATGTAAAAGGCACCATGTTTATTAGATTTACCTTCATCTTTTATAAGCTTTGCATTTATCTCTTTATAGGTAAAGTCTGTATCATAATATCCTAAGAAAGTACCATAACTCCAATCATCATTTAGAGTGATACCATATGCTAAAATTGATTTTATACTATGGTCAAAATCTCTCATACCATGATAGCTTACAACTTCCCAACTCCACTCTTTTGAACCATCTGTACCAGTGTACTTAAATAGCACACCCTCTTCAAGAAGATAATCTGCTCCAACTTTTGGAGCCCATTTGTTGTAATAGCCTGTTTGATTATTTTTATCAGTATCAAGATAGTATGCTTTTTTACCTTTATAATTTCCTCTATAATTTAGAGCCCAAGCTTTATTGACTCTTTGAAACCTAAATGAGAGGCTATTTAAATTATAAATCTTCATATAGTTCAAATACTCTTCACTTTCAGGATCAGAAAATGCTCTTGAAGTTTTTGGTTTTAACTCTACTTGGTGAGGTTCGTTTTTGATTTGTATCTCCTCTTTTTGAGTATTAGTTCCGCAACCTATAAGAAGTAGGCTTGATATTAAATATAGTATTATGAGTTTTATAGACATTTATTTAGTCTCCTTTGGGATTTTATATATCATTAATTTTAGTATAATTTTGCTGGCTTAAACTGAAAATAGGTAAAAAATTTATATAAAAATAATATTTAATTTACAAATATAAATATATTATTAGATTTAAGGGTGTGAATTTTAGTCATTGGTTTCTGATCGAAATTATAGCGTAAATATGCTATTAAAGCCCTTGATTTAAGGACTTTATTCGTTTTTCAGGACTGACTACATAATTCTATATCTGCTAACTCTTTGTTACCATCACTATCTGTATATTTACTAGCTTCACTTAAAAGATTTCCATTTAAGTCTATGTTTGTTGAGACATAGTTTAAGTCTATCAATTTTACTCCAGCTTTATGAAGGCTTTTTAACTCTCCATCTTGTACTTTTTCATCTTGATTAAAATCATTCTAAGTTTCTAATCTATAAAATAGTTCATCTTTTATATCTATCTTGTTATCATTATTTTAGTCTATGTAGTATTTGTAGAGTTACAACAGACATATCTGATGGTTGAGGAAGAGAAACTCTATATACTTCCTGGTATGAGTGCCACCGCTGAGCTCAAAGTAGGAGAGAGAAGAATTATTGAGTTTTTTATCTATCCATTGACACAGTAAAAAAACTCTACTCTTCTATATAATTTTTAAGTTTTCTTCCAACTTTTGGATGTTTTAGCTTTTTTATAGCTGAGTTTTCTATCTGTCTTACTCTCTCTCTTGTTACATTTAACTCTTTTCCAATCTCTTCTAAAGTTCTATCGCTCTCATCTTCCATCAAACCAAATCGCATCCTAACAACTGCTCTTTCTCTATCATTTAACTGATCTAATACACCGTCAATTTGACCTTTTAAATCATTTTTCAACATAAACTCTATTGGTGCTACTGATTTTTTATCTTCTACAAAATCTCCAAATTTTCCATCCTCTTCATTTCCAATAGGAGCTTCAAGAGATATAGGTTCTTTTGTGATTTTTATAACATTTTTAACTTTATCAACACTAAGTCCAATCTCTTCTGCAATCTGGTCTAAATCTGGCTCTTTTCCAAACTCTTGAAGATATTTTCTTGTGATTTTATTTATTCTATTTATAGTCTCTATCATGTGTATAGGGATTCTGATGGTTTTTGCTTGATCGGCGATTGCACGGCTTATGGCTTGTCTAATCCACCAAGTTGCATATGTTGAAAACTTATAACCTTTTTTGTACTCAAACTTATCAACAGCTTTCATAAGACCGATATTTCCCTCTTGTATAAGATCTAAAAAAGGTAATCCTCTATTTGTAAATCTTTTAGCGATGGATACAACAAGTCTTAGGTTTGATTTTGCCATTCTTGTTTTTGATTTATCAGCGATTGCTTTACCTCTTTTTATCTGCTCAAGTATCTCTTTTAGATATTCAGGTTCCAAATCAAAACTATCTTTACTAGCCTCTTTTGTCTGGATTAATTTTTTAATTTCCATGTAAGTAGAGACCATTGTAGCTTCAGGAACAAGAGCTAAAATATCTTCTTTGCTTAAGTTGATAATATCAATTAATATTTTTTTATGATTTTCTTTTAGAGTATCATTAAAAAGTGGTAATTTATACTCTAATTTCTTAAGTTCTTTATCAAACCCTCCATCACTTTTAAGTGCTGTTTCCATTGACTTTACAAGTTCATTTATAAGTTTACTTGTAGGACCCAAATCTATAAGTTTCTCTTTTAAAGTCTTCTTTTTAAATGCAAGAACCAAAATATAGTGCATCTTCTCATCTTTATCTGTCTCATTTTCTAATGGGACTGAAGATGCTTTTATCCACTCTTTTTTTGCTTTTTCAAGTAGTTTAAAACTCTCATTTACCTTTTTCTCTCTTTTGTTGTCGGAGCTTTTACTCACAACTTCACTTACCTCTTCTAATGAACCTTCATTTTCACTTTGATTTTGACTCTCTTCTTCATCAAAGCTTCTAAAAAGCTCTTTTACTCTACGCTCACGATTTATAAGAGCCTCTTTATAATCTAAAATAAAATCTATTAGATATGGAACAGAGCAAAATGCATCTATAATGATATCTTCACCAAGCTCAATACTTTTAGATATCTCTATCTCTTCTTCTTTAGTTAAAAGTGAAACAAGCCCCATCTCTCTAAGATACATCCTAACAGGAGAGTCACTACGGCTCCACTCAAGAAGTTCTTTTTCTTTTGCTAAATCAAACTCATTTCCAAGTGCTTCGTCTTGAATTTTCTGTCTCTCTTTAGCTAAAATCTCTGCATCTTCTAAGTTTTTTAGTTTTGCTTTTTCAGCTGAAGTTATTAAATTTACACTATTTTTTGTTAAAAGTGAAAGTATTTTTTTTGAGTTTGCTAAGCTTGGCTGTTTTGCAAAAATCTGCATAAGTTCTTCGTGCGTTATATATGAGTTTTTATTTGTTACAATTAATTCTTCTAAAGATTTGTTTATCTCTTTTGCTGACATACACTCCCCTGTGAGTAACTAAAAATCATCTTGTATATTTAGATGACTTTATTAGTGGCTTTTATAAATAAGAGTGGTATTATACCCAAATTTTCTTACAAAGATATAAAAAAGTAAAATTTAATGTTTATTGTTAAAACAAAATAGAGAAAAGAAAAGTTCATTTTATATTGGAACAGTTATTGCTTAGTGTTTTTTAATATAAATAAATAGGGACTCTTATGCTAAATGGATATTACCAAGTTACAGGTGCTATGGTTACTCAATTTAACAAACTTGATGTAACAACAAACAACCTTGCAAATGTTAATACTAGTGGATTTAGAAGAGATAGTGTAATAATAGGAGATTTTGAGAGACTATATCAAGAACAAAGAGATATATTGCCACTTGAAAATAGTACAAAAGAGGGTGCAAAATTTTTAAATCGAACTATAAATAGAGTTCCTAGAGTTGTAGAAAATCATATAGATTTTTCAGCTCCAAATGTAAAATCAACTGGAAATCCTCTGGACTTTGCTCTAAACGATGGTGATCTATTTTTTGCTGTTGAAACTCCAAGTGGTGTGAGACTCACTCAGCAAAGCTCATTTGTTATAGATAGCGATGGGGCTTTAAGTACAAAAGAGGGTTATAAACTACTACCTGATAATTTTGAACAACTCAGTGTAAAAGAGATTAAAATTCCTACAAATGGAAATGGCATACTTAAACTCGATAAAAGTGGAAGATTGTTCTCAGATTCAAATGAGGTAGCAAAACTTTTTATAACAAGAGTTGACAATACAAAAATGTTAGATAAAGAGGGTGACAATCTCTACAATCTACCAGACATGGAACAAAATGTAGCTCCACTTGGTGAGGGTAACTTTGTAAAACAAGGGTTTAAACAGATGAGCAATGTAAATGCAGTAAAAGAGATGGTTAATTTGATAGAGGGAAGTCGTCTTGTTGAGATGTATCAAAAGGTTATGACAGGTCACATGGATGAGCTAAATAGAGAAGCTATTACAAAATTAGCAGCAGTTAGAGCATAAGGAGAGAAAGTATGATTAGATCACTTTATACAGCAGCAACAGGGATGTTAGCACAACAGACACAGATAGATGTTACATCAAACAATATTGCAAATGTAAACACGATAGGTTATAAAAAACAAAGGGCAGAGTTTGCTGATCTTTTTTATCAAGTACAAGAGTATGCAGGAGCACAAACAGGAGCTACTTTAGGCTCACCCACAGGAATTGAAGTAGGGCTTGGTTCAAGACCTACAGCTATTACAAAACAGTTTACTCAAGGTAACTTTAAAGAGACTGGAAATGATTTAGATATGGCAATAACTGGAAATGGTTTTTTCCAAATAGAGCTTCCAGATGGAAGTACATCATATACAAGAAGTGGAGCTTTTAAAGTTGATGGAAATGGAACAATTGTAAATAGTGATGGATATAAACTACTACCTGAAATTGTAGTACCAGAAAACTCAATAACAGTTGCAATAGGTACAGATGGTCAAGTTTCAGTTTTACAAGCAGGTGAGAGAGAGGGAAATCAAATAGGGCAGATTGAGCTTGTAAATTTTATAAATCCAGCAGGTTTACACTCACTTGGTGATAATAACTATCAAGCGACTATAGCCTCAGGAGAGGCGATCGCTGGAACAGCTGGTTTAGAAGGTTTAGGGCAGATAAAACAGAAGTTTGTAGAGATGAGTAATGTTCAACTTGTTGAGGAGATGACAGATCTTATAACAGGACAAAGAGCATATGAAGCAAACTCAAAAGCTATCACAACCTCAGATGAGATGCTTCAGACTGTTAATGGACTTAAGAGGTAGATGATGGAGCTTTTAATACTATTTTTTCTATTTACTTTTAGTGTTGTTTTTTACGGCTTTTGGTTTGGTTTTGATAAAACTATTATTAATGATATAGAGAAAATTGAAAAGAGGTTTTCTTAATTTTTGTCTTTTTTGGGTAGAATACCTAAAAATTTAAAAGACAAAAGGTACTTAATGTCAAGTTCAAATGCGAATGTTTGGAAATTTGGCGACAATATCGATACAGATTTGATAATTGCAGCTAGATATCTAAACACTTCTGATCCAAAAATATTAGCAAAACATGTTATGGAAGATGCTGATCCAAATTTTATAAATAATCTTAAAAAAGGTGATGTTATCGTCGCAGGCGAAAATTTTGGTTGTGGTAGCAGTAGAGAACATGCTCCTATTGCTTTAAAAGCGGCTGGAGTTTCTGCAATTATAGCTAAAAGTTTTGCTAGAATATTTTATAGAAATGCTTTTAATATGGGGCTTCCTATCTATGAATTAGAACAAAGTGATGAGATAAAAGAGTTAGATAAAATCTCTATAAACCAAAGTGAAGGAAGTATAACAAATCTCACACAAAATAGAGATTATCAATTTACTCCTATTCCTCCATTTATGCAAGAGCTTGTAAAAAGTGGTGGGTTAATTAACTTCGCAAAAGAGGAGTTATCACATGAAAAAGTATAAAATAGCAGTTATAAAAGGTGATGGAATAGGTCCTGAAATCATAGATGAAGCTATAAAAGTGCTAGATGCTGTATCTGCTGGTAGTGAATATGAGTTTGAGTATAACGAATACCTAATGGGTGGAGATGCTTATGATATTACAGGTGATCCACTGCCTGATGAGACGGTTGTAGGATGCAAAGAGAGTGATGCGGTTTTATTTGGTGCAATTGGTGGTGAAAAGTGGGATAATCTACCAAGAGATAAAAGACCTGAAAGTGGACTTTTAAGATTAAGAGAGCAGTTAGAGCTTTATGCAAATTTTAGACCTGTAAAAGTTTATGATGAGTTGATAGATGCAAGCTCTTTAAAAAAAGAGGTTATTGAGGGTGTTGATCTTCTCGTTATGAGAGAATTAACTGGTGGTATCTACTTTGGTAAGCCTCGCCAAAAAAATGAAGATAGTGCATTTAACACCATGATATATACAAAAGATGAAGTTGTAAGAATTGCAAAAATGGCTTTTGAAGCAGCTTTAAAAAGAGATAAAAAAGTCTGTTCAGTTGATAAAGCAAATGTTCTTGAAGTGAGTCAGTTTTGGAGAGATGTAGTTATAGAGGTTGCAAAAGGTTATCCTGAAGTTACATTGACTCACATGTATGTTGACAATGCTGCTATGCAACTTGTTCGTGATCCAAAACAGTTTGATGTTATCTTGACTGGAAATATTTTTGGAGATATTTTAAGTGATGAAGCTAGTATGATAAGTGGCTCAATTGGTCTTTTACCATCAGCTAGTGTTGGAGGAAGTGTAGGACTTTATGAGCCTATTCACGGTTCTGCACCTGATATTGCAGGGCAGGGCATAGCTAACCCTATAGCAACTATCTCCTCTGCTTCATTGATGCTTCGTTTTGCATTTGGTGAAGAGAAGGCAGCTGATAAGATAGATAGAGCGATTACTAAGCTTCTTGATGAGGGGTATCGTACAAAAGATATATCTTCATATGGAGCAAAAGAGGTCTGTTCAACTACAGAAATTGGCTCTATAATCGCTGATTATGTTTCAAAAGGATAAATTTTGAGTACAGTTACAATGGCAAAAATTTATGAAAACCAAGGTCATATAGAAGATGCTCTTAAAATATATAAAGAGATTTTAAAAAATGATAAAACAAATCAAGAAGTGCAAAAAGCTATTGCAAGAATTACAAATATAGACACAAAAAAAGTCTCCTATTTTGTAAAGATGCATACAAAAGAGCATTTTGAAGCTTTTGAAAAATGGCTGGTAAAACCGTGGAGTTAAAAGAGCTTATACTCTCTACATTAGAGGAGTTAGATGAAAAAGTACAAGAAGATACTCATAAGAGCCCTCTTGTAGCAGCACCTTTAAAACCACAGAGTGTAGATGAAAAAACTAAGAGCCTTGAGAGAGAGTTTTTATTGGACTCAAAAAAGCGATTTGAGGTACTTTTTGAAGGTCTAAAATCGGAAGAAAATAGAAAAGTTGAAGCTAAATTAAATCTTGTAACAAACTTTTTACAGTTTTATTTAGCTCAAATAGATGAGCGTTTAGAAAAACTTTAAAATGAAGAAAATTGCTCTCGCACTCTCAGGTGGAGGCTCAAGATGCATATCTCAACTTGGAGTTATAAAATATCTTGAAGAGTTAGATTTTAAAATAGAAGCTGTTAGTGGTTCAAGTGGAGGGGCTATTGTTGGTGGGCTTTATGCTAGTGGTATGAGTGTAGATGAGATTTTTACTACTCTAAAGAGTATCAATTTTAAATCTCATCTAAAATATAACTTTAAAAATGGGTCAATATATCATTTAAAAGATGCTATAAGTTATTTTCAAGATGTTTTTGGAACCATTGATATAAAAGATTTTAAAATACCTTTTTATTGTAGTGTTACCAATTATGAGAGTGGTGAGATTGAGTATAAAACAGATGGAGATTTAGTAACATTGATGATGAGTTCATCTGCTTTAATTCCAATATTTGCACCTATAAAATATAAAAATAAAATCTATATAGATGGTGGTTTTTGTGATAACCTTCCAGCACTCCCTTTAAAAGAGTTAGGATTAGATATAGTTGGAATAAATGTAAATCCAGTTAGCAAAAATATAAAATATTCATTTATCTCACATATAAAGAGATCTATGTTAATTATGTTAGATACAAATGTAAAGATAGGTAAAAAAGAGTGTGACCTGTTTATAGAGATTAAAGAGATGGGAAAATATTCGATGTTTGATTTGAAGAATTTTGAGCTCTTTTTTGAATTAGGATACAATGAAGCCAAAAAAAATAGGGAAAACTTTGAGTCAATATATACTAAAAATTGATTGTTCAGATGAGAAAGGTCTAATTTACAAAATCTCAAATGTTATCTATAAAAATAGTTTAAATATAGAGAAAAATAGTGAATTTGTTGAAGAAGATAGTAAAAAATTTTTCTTTCGAGCAAGAGTTGTTGGAACTTTAGAAAAAGATAAGATAAAAGCTGAATTAAAAGCTGTTTTACCAAAAGATGCAAGAGTTTATATGGGAGTAAGACGGGCTAAAAATATAGTCTTAATGGCTACAAAAGAGTCTCACTGTTTAGGTGATATACTCTTAAAAAATCAAAGCAAAGAGTTAAATGCAAATATACAAGCAGTAATATCAAATCATAACTCACTAAAAGAGTTAACACAAAAATTTGATATTCCATATTTTTGTGTTAGTGCTGAAAACTTACAAAGAGAGGAGCATGAGAGAAAAGTTTTAACTCTATTAAAAGAGTTTAATCCTGATTTTATAATTTTAGCAAAATATATGAGAATCTTAACAAGCGATTTTGTAAAAGAGTATGAGGGAAAAATTATAAATATTCATCACTCATTTTTGCCTGCATTTATTGGTGCAAACCCTTATAAACAAGCTTATGAAAGAGGTGTTAAGATAATTGGAGCAACCGCACACTTTGTAAATAACAATCTTGATGAGGGACCTATAATCTCCCAAGATGTCATAAGTATAAATCATGAGTTAAGCTGGAAAGATATGCAAAAAGCTGGGCGAAATGTTGAAAAAGTAGTTCTCTCAAATGCAATAGATTTAGCATTTGAAGATAGAATTTTTGTGCACAACAATAAAACGATTATTTTCTAATGTTTAATATAGTTTTAGTAAATCCAGAGATTCCTCAAAACACAGGAAGTATAGGGCGAATTTGTGTAAATACAGATAGCACTCTTCATATCATCAAACCTATCTCATTTGATTTAGATGAAAAAGCTGTAAGAAGAGCTGGTATGGATTATTGGAAGTTGTTGGATTTGAAAGTTTGGGAAAGTTTAGATGAATTTTTAGATGTTTTTAAAGATAAGAGTGACCGCTTTTTTTTCTCAACTACAAAAACTAACAAACCATATTTTCAAGCTAAATTCCAAAAAGGAGATTTTCTCTTTTTTGGAAGTGAATCTAAAGGAATACCAATAGAGTTTATGAAACAATACGAGAAAAATATGATAACCATTCCAATGGGTAAAAATGGAAGAAGTTTAAATCTCTCAGTTGCAGTTGGTATAGTTTTATATGATGCTATTCGACAGAACTTTTAGATAAATGTCGGTGCATCATTAGAAAAGAGCACTAAATCTCCTGGCAGAGTCTCTTCGGCTAAAGTCTCTTCAAGTTTTGTTTTATCTGTTAGAAGTATCTTTTTTGCTTTTTTAATATTTTCATATAAAACAGTTGCATTTACTTTTCCTGTGATAATCACTGTGTCAAATATCTCATCAATTTTTTTAGCTAATTTTATATTGCTCTCACAATCACTCTCAATTACTCCTGGTGTTATGATGACTTTTTTACCTTTATAAGTTTTGCATAACTCATATGAGCTTATCATACCTTCTAAGTTTCCATTAAAACTATCATCAATGATCAATTTTCCAGCTACTTCCATCTTTTGTAGACGGTGTTCTACTTGTTTTAGATTTTCTATAGATTTTTTTATATCTTCTATTTTTATGCCAAGTTTATTAGCTATAAGGATAGAGACAGCAAGATTTATAGCATTAAACTCTCCTAAAAGAGGTGTTTTAAAGTGGTGTATTTGATTTTGAATATCTAAATCAAACTCTAATCCATCTAGTGTTGCTTTGATATTTTTTATATTATCTCCAAAAACTAACATTTCCTCATTTGGGTTTATATTTGCACTTTTATGGATAAATGAGTATTTTAGTTTTTTTGAGTTTAAAATCTCCATTTTTGTATTTCTAATATTTTCTAAAGTTTTAAAATACTCAATATGTTGAGGACCAATACTCCCAACTACAGCAAAATCATGATTTAATAGTTTTGCGATATTGTCTATATCACCTTTTACTCTAGCTCCAGCCTCTGCAATGTAAAATTTTGTATCATTTGGTAAGTCATCATTTATATCTTTTACTAATCCTCCAAGAGTGTTTACACTTCTTGGTGTCATGTAGGATTTGATGTGAGGAGATACGATTTGATAGATGAAGTTTTTTATACTAGTTTTTCCGTAACTTGCTGTAATGGCAACAATTTGTAAATCTTCCATAGACTCTAATTTATTTTTAGCTTGCTTTTTAAAACCATTAAACAACATCTTTTCAAACAAAAAGCTAGCTAATAAGGCTACACCAATAGGAAGTAAAAGTCCAAAAATTTGGCACTTTTGACTAAGAAGACAGAGCATGTCTCCAAAAATAACTGCAAATACTAAAAATAGAAAAAACCTCTTTACTCGTGGCGTAAACACCAACCTCTTATCGATTTTTTTATTCCAGATAAAAAGAGCTGGTAAAAGACCTAGATAAAAATATATCCAAAAATAATCTTTTGCAAGATAATAAGCAAAAACAGGAAGCAAAAAGTACA
>Ga0256834_1001668_pt1 | contig 14742 bp, 17 predicted proteins | sample 4281140metaG_FD_190536 | JGI IMG/M metagenome (GOLD analysis project Ga0256834, IMG submission 190536) | Hydrothermal vent microbial communities from East Pacific Rise, Pacific Ocean - 4281-140 | ecosystem: Environmental > Aquatic > Marine > Hydrothermal vents | place: Pacific Ocean: East...
GAAGAATTGAAAGAAGAATCTTTCAAATATCACTAAGAAAAATACAAGAATAGCATTTACATCACTTCCGTTGGCTATGGAAGGGAGTAGTGTTTTACCTACTGCTTTTCTTGAGATTGAGATGTTGTATAAGATTTGTGTGCTAGCAATTATAATGAATTTAATAGTGTTACTGCTCGACATTGCGGGAGCTGGAGGAGGTTATCGGCTAGTTATTGAAGAGTACAGTGGCACTATTACTATAACATCGTATAGTCTGCTACCAATAATGTATGCTCTATTGAGAATGACTTTCATTGGTGGACTATTGGTAGCATTTCGAAATCTTGGCAAGGTTAGTCCTGATAGGTCGAGAAGAGTTGGATTCTATGGTTGTATCATAATTATTATTGGTCTTGTAGTTATTCTATCTGTTGGTGTTTGGATTGCCTATCTTAGACTAAGCGGTGCGCTAACTAAGATTGTTAGGAATATGCATGCTCTTCAGCATACTTTGCTAACTCTTGCTACTGTGCTAGGTGTGGGCAAGCTTGCTGAAGTTATTGGATTCTTTCATGTTAGTTATGCACTATTTAAGCTTGGTAAGGAGCTTAATAGTGAAATTGTTAGAATTGGAGCTGTTCTACTTGCCATATCTATTCTAGTGAGATTTTTTGCAAGTACTTTCACAATTGGTCTATTTTCTTTAATTGCAGAGATCGTAGCTTGGGGGCTTGTGGGAGAAGGTTTTGCGAGTAGGTTAGGGTTCGTACGTCTAACGTAAAATCAGCGTCTCTACCTTTCCTCATTTATTCAGAGGACCGTCTTTTCATCATTATTGTCTATCTTCTCGTTTTTCGCTGTCTTTTAATCCTACGTGAGTATCGTATTGTCAGGTAGCTAGGCTTCAGGACTATGAATGCCAGCAGTAGCGATAGTGAGTATGCTAGGCTAAGGATCTTTGTCGTGTATGTGCAAGCTTCTGATAGTCTACTTACGGTCTCTATGCTCTCAGGTACTGTATTTAACACAAGGTAGTGCCTAACGATGAGGTCTACTGTAACTAGAGTTGTTGCAAGTATTGCTGCCTTAAGTATGCTGCTTGTGATGAAGTATGTGTTTGCGCTCTTTCTGGCCATGTAGAGTAGCAGTATGATGAATGCTAGACCTGACAAATATAGGATAGTCTCACAGAGTGGGTCTAGTGGAACAGTGTAGAACCTTATGTACCAGATGCTGGGCACGTATGATAGGCCGTAGGGTGCGGTTGCGCTTTTGAATATTGATGCAGCGTAGATGTATGTCAAATCTCGCATTATTAGTAATGTTAATGTTATTATTGTCAGTATTTTCAGCACGTAATCTTCCTCGTAGAGTGCAAACATTATTAGAGATGCTAGTATTACAATGTTTGAAACAAGGTTAAGTATGACTAATGCAAGAATGTTAGAGAACTTCTGAACGTAGTATAGCCTTAATGTGCTGACATATGCGTGATACGTGAGTAGTAGTGCTGCACCAAGTGTACCAGTGCACTTTATTGTCCGCAATCTCATTCTAGTGTTCAGCTAGGGTGAAGCTCATCATTAAAGTATCAGTGCTCTGACGTATCATCACGAGACTATTGTAGTCATTACCATCTTAGTGGGACTCCTCTCTTTGCTATATGTCTTTCACAGAGCTTATGCATGAGGTATGTTGCAGCTATCTGACATGCTCCTGATAGTGCAAGTGCAGGTAGAAGAATGTTGGTAGGTACAGTGTTTGTGCCATATGCTGCTCTCATGATTTCTGTAACTAAGGTTACGGGAAGTGCCAGTCCAGCGATAGTGCTTGGAAATGCTGATACAGGAAGAAGAGAGCATACGGCTACAAATGCTTCAAGCATTCCAAGCCATACTTCGCTCAGTGTTGTGAATGTGTATAGACATGCGACAATCATGCCAAACAAGATGTGTGATATTACTAGTGCAGCAAGTCCAAGCACGAACATCGTGATTGAGTGTGGTATAAGCAGGGTCGGGCTTAGTCCTGTGTAGTACAGCACGATGAGTGCTGACAGTAGGTAACTTGGCATGCCTATTACAAAAATGTCAAAGAGCACGTTCGCTATCAGGTAGTGCAGAACACCAAGTCCACACTCTCTAAACATGTCAAATATTCCCTGACGTACATAGAACCTGAGAAACTCAGTACTCTCATGCATTCCACAGCTAACAACAATTGCGGTAAGAAGACCAGGTAAGAAAGTTAGTAAGGCCTGTGACTTGCTCTTTGCTAGTAAAGCAACAGGGTTCAGTATAAACACAAACCATAGAGCAGCACTAAGTGCATACATTATCATTAGAGGAATGTAATAGAGACTTAATCGAAATCCAATATACATCAATGTTAATGCCCTCCTTACTAATCTAACAAGTATTCTCACGCACATCATGTTAGCGCTGCACCCTGAGTTCTTGCTCTAGCCTCCGCAATCTTTGCAGTACCTGAGTACAGAAGAACATACAGTACCATCAGCATTGTAAGTAAGGTAAGCGGTAAGGCCAGCTTTCCAGCAGCTCGTAGTAGCATATCTTGCAGTATTGTACACGTCTCAGGTAGTGGTGACGTGTATGCAAGTAACTTGAGAAAGAGTGGCACTATGGTGAGCGGTATAAATACGCCTGACCCAGCTAGTAGCATTGGCACAATTATTGAAGGTAGGATCCACAGTCTCTGTATCTTAGTAAGATAGGCCAATGGCACAATTATGCTAGACGCGTACAGTGACAAGAGAATGCAAGATAGCAAAAACACGGGGAGAAGATACGCGTAGATTAGCACTCCACCAAGTCCTTTGACTAGGTACAGAAGTGGAACTAGATAAATAGTCGCTACAGGAGTTGTAACTATCGACAATGCGATAGCATAGCTAATGTAGTACCTTACCAGTGTTGTGCTAAGAAGAACGTGATCAATAGCTCCACTAAACTTATCATCAACTATCTGCTGTGCAAAATCTGACATTGTCATCGTAGTCATAGATATGACTGCAGATAACGTAAACATTAATGTGAGAGCATCTTCTAAACTAAGCTTCTTACCAAATAACATGCTTAACCTATCAACGACATGTTCTACACTAGTGTTCAATAGAACACTTGGCCCATATATTACAAAAAGACCAAAAAGTATGGAAAATATCCAAAGTGTTATAATTTCAGGAAATCTCTTTTTAAGAATTGTAATTTCACGATATAGAAGTGCCTGAAGCAGTCTCATTACTACTAAGTTCTTCGCACTATGCTTATATAAACATCCTCTAACGTAGGCTCACTAAGTGATAGATCTAGAAGTTTCACATCTGTTTTCTTAACAATTTCAAATATTGTAGACATGATATCTTCTCTATTTGCTCTAATGTACATCGTCACGCTAATGTAAGTATCTGCCTGACTTATTTCCTCTCTAATTATCTCAAATCTGTCACGCAATTTTAATAATAGTTCGCGAGCATTAGCTTGGCCTAGCTTCATACATAATTTGCATACTGAACCTACGTAATTTCTCAGCTGTTCTATAGAACCTGAAATCACAACTTGACCATTGTTAATTATAGTTACCTCATGTGCTATCTGCTCGATCTCGTGCATGTTATGTCCCGTAACTAGTATAGTCCTTCCCTCTCTGGCCAGTGCTTGAAGTAGACTTCTTACTGTTCTAGCACTCTCAACATCTAAGCCAAGTGTTGGCTCATCTAATAATAATACTTCAGGATCTGTCATCAATGCTTTGGCTATTGCAAGTCTTGCACGCATGCCTAGACTATATGTATGGTATGGTCTTGCTGCAGCACTTTCATCAAGTCCAACTAGCTCAAGTACTTGTCTGGCTCTTCTCTTTGCTTCTTTTATTGACATGCCTCTGAGCATTCCATAGAAGACCAAGTTCTCGAAACCACTTAGCAGGAGATAGAATCCGCGTGATACGTCTAGAACCACGCCAAGGATCTTGCGTACTTTCTCTGTCTCCTTCACGACATCATGACCAAGGACTTCGACGCGGCCCTCATCAGGCAGCAGAAGTGTCGAGATTATTCTTAGTGTAGTCGTCTTACCCGCGCCATTAGGGCCAAGTAGTGCATGTATTGTTCCTTTACGTACTCGAAAAGTTACTCCACGTAGAGCCTCGACAATCTTCTTTCCACGTAGTCCTTCCCTGACTATGTACTTCTTGCGAAGATTCTCGACGATTATGGCATGGCTCGACATTGTGTGCTAGATTATTAGTGTGCTCACGTATGGTACATGAACGTTCTTGAGTGGTCCCTTGATGTATACTCCTCGTCCTTTCTCTATACCTATCTCGTATATTCCGGGATCAACAGGCATCCACCTCATCTTCCTGATGAATATGTATCGCTTGAACTCTCCCGTCCCTGTCCTTGCAATACCCATGACGAAGACTCCAGCTGCTAGAAACTCCTCAACACCATAGCGCGATAGTGCATTACTTCCTGACGGTATCTCAGTCGTTATTATAGTAGTCGTACCAACGTGCTTCTCTATGCCAAGCACAAGCGCTCTAATGTACTCTCTAAGTATCTGAACATCTTTCTCGAGCGTTACAAGTGGTGCAATTGGATCGATGACTAGTCTTGTCGCATTTAGTCTACGTACATGCTCTGCGATTGACACAACTATGGACTTAGCTATCGCGGTTGGATCCTTCTCCCTAATCTTCTCTATTAGATCAGGATCAGGAAAGAGAACCTCGAGAAGTCCCTGCTCTCTCAGGTACTCGATGTCCCATCCAAACATGTATGCTCCACGAACAAGCTGTGCATAGTCCTCGTCCACGGACACATATATACCTGGCTCTCCATGCCGTAGCGCACCATTTATCAGGAAGGTCAGTGAGAACAACGTCTTTCCTGTTCCTGTCTCTCCTGTCACTAGGTATGTTCTTCCTCTCAGTAGTCCACCACCAAGAATATCGTCAAGACCATCTATGCCTGTAGGAACAAGCTCATATGTTGGCTCACGTGCCACGTGCACACATGTGTGTAATAGAGTTAAAAAACGTACTTATGACGCTAAGATAGTTTTAGTAGTAAGGGATCTCGCATTGAGACGCGGTGCAAGAGGCTATGACATAACCTCACTGCCCTACAAGGTGAAGGTGTACATAAACAATCAAGTACTCATACCTGCAAAGCTAGTTCGTAGTCTAGGAATAACAAACTGGAAGTACGCGGACATAGTGATACGTTACGGAAACAATACAATAGTAATAAAGAACGCCAAGCTCCTCAGGACGAGGCACACAGACTCTAGACAGTTTACAATACCTAAAGAAATTAGAGAAAAGTATGGTATAAAACCAGGCGACGAGATTGAAGTTTTAGAAATAAGAAAGCCATCCGAATCGTCTGCAGAGCAATGATGCTCACTGTAGAAGATGTTTATAAAATAATGTCAAGCCTGTACGAGCTTGGCCTAGAGTGGTGTCTTGGTCCTGAGACATTGTTAAAAGTTATTAGAGGCGAGGAGTTGAATACTCTTGACATAGCTGTATGCTATAGTGATATTGAGCAAGTACGTGCTAATTTCGATAAGTTGCGTGAGCTAAATATTACGAAGGTGTTTATGGTGCCATATGGAGGATTTTCTAGAAGGTGTGTGTATGTTCGTGCGCTTCCCTGCATATCTGTAGAAGATGCTGTTCTGAGCGTGATAGTTAAGGAGAACTGTGAATATTTTAATGTTGTTAAGAAACTTTTAGAACATTCTAAGAATAATCTAGATATGACTTATCTGAGAGTTATGTGTGAGAGACTTGGCATTTGCGATGTTTTATGTAGTAGTCTTGGTCTATGTCTATGATTTTGAGTTGCGTAAAGTTGGAAAAGACTTGAGCATGTGCCTTAAGGTGAATGTCTGAGAGCTTGGAGAGGTTGTCTAGTCTACTTCAGGATGTTAATGTTGTTCTAGGTTTGACAGGTAGTGTTGCTGTATATCGTGTTGTTGACGTTGTACGTATCTTGCGTAGACATGGTGCAGATGTGCGTGTGGTAGCTACAAGAGAGGCTCTGAAGTATGTTACGAAGAGGCTTCTAGAATGGGCATCAGGACGTGAGGTACATACGAGGTTCGGTAGTGAACCTACGCATGTTAAGCTCAGTGACTGGTGTCATGTCTATGCTGTAGCTCCATGTACATTCAATACCTTATGCAAAATTGCGAATGGGATAGCTGACAATCTTGTTACCTTAACTGCGCAGTGCGTACTGGGTAGTGGAAAGCCTCTGCTCCTTGTTCCTTGCATGAGTCTAAGCATGTGGAATAGCCCAATCCTGAGACGTGCACTCGATGTACTAGGTAGTGTACCTAATGTACACATCCTGAAGCCTGACATTGCTGAAGGCCGTGCGAAGTTTCCGAGCATTAACAGGATAGTCGAGAAGATAGTAGACCTTGCCGAGCCAAGAGACATGATTGGGCTTAGGGTACTCGTAACTGCTGGTGCTACTCGTGAATATGTTGATCCTATTAAGTACTTCACGACGCCTAGTAGTGGATTAACTGGAGTGTACTTTGCGAGAGAGGCCTATGCTAGAGGTGCAGAGGTTCATCTTGTCCTAGGCTACTGTAGTGAGCAAGCTCGAGAAGTTCTTCAGGATACGGAGATACGCATTCATCAGGTTAAGACTACGGAAGAGATGTATCTCAAAGTTCGAGAACTCTGTAAGAACTATAGTTTTGATATTGGTATATTCTCTGCAGCACCACTTGACTATCAGTTAGATAAGAAGTTTAGCAAGAAAATAGATACTGATTCAACTAGAGAACTCACACTAGTGCTCAAGCTAGCGCCAAAGGTAATCGAGGCTGCGGATAATGTGAAGGTGAAGGTTGGCTTTAAGGCAGAGTGGGATGTACCTCAGGATGAGCTGATCAGGAAAGCTGAGCTCAGGATGATGCAGTACGATCTTGATCTAGTAGTTGCTCATGATGTTTCTCAGGGACTTGGATTTGGGACTACTCACGACTCTGTGCTTCTAATATCGAGGTTAGGCATTGTAGAGAAGCTTGAGCGTGTGCATAAGAGAGAGCTTGCTAGACGAGTCTTATCACGTGCAGTCTCACTTCTCAGGTAAGGAAATTACTTACTTACCGAAAGTACTTACCATAAATACAGTGGTAATACCTCGAGTAAGGCGACCTTGCTTAAATATACCAGTCGAGTAAGGATACTTACCGTGACCATTAAGCTATCTAAGACAGAGCTAGAGGTTGGGAAGCTCTATTTTGAGCAAGGTCTAAAACCTCAGGAAATTGCTAAGAGACTCAACATATCGATAAACACCGTATATAAGGCAATATCAAAGTACAGGAACTACCTGAAAGAGACTTCTAAACAATCTCAACCTCAAATACAGACAGAGCAGACAACGGTACCCAAGACTGAGGAGAATACGAGAAGCGAGACTTCGCAGATAGGAAAGGATAGCAAACCTGAGAGTGTGATCTCAGGTGATGGTGCTAGTGAAATAGCTGTTGATACTAAGCAAGTGCTAGAGCAGGATAGAGCACGCACAAGTGTTGAGCTGAAGCGTGAGAACGAGATTAGGAAGGTCACTATCTGTGGGATGATTAATCTTTTCTTAGAACTGAAGGTTAAGGTTCCGCTATTGCCAGAAGTGACACTCCTGTCGGTACCACGTGAGACTTCGTTTGAAAAGTCCTTACCTGTAGAGCATGGTAAGGTGTATGCTGATGGTAATGGAGAGGCCTTCCTGAAGATATGCGATTTCCTGCAGCAACTTGTTCAAGAGATAAGGGAACTTAAGCAGAGTCTAGTAAAAGTCCTAGAGGAGGCACACGTACGTTGTGCAGCTTCATCTGCATCTAGTGGACAGGAGGAGGCTTTGGAGACTAAGACTGAGAAAAAGAGCAAGAATCAGGACGATGTGCCAGAGTTCTTGCGTGATAATGTCTGGGTTGATATTATTAGATCAAAGTACAATGCATAAATTGTTAGAAGTTCATTATTATTAGCGGCACGTACAGTTCCTCGGGGAGTAGCGAACCGTGCATTGCTTTCAGAGGTTCTTTCTCTTTCTCCTGTAGATTGTAGCTATACCTAAGGTATCTTGTACTAACTGCAAGTAGTACATAATCTCCAAGTCTGTTAACAACTTCTTTACGAACTCCCTTAGTTCCAAATACGTTACTATTTAGCAAATCTTCTCTTTTCAGTATTAGAAATCCTTGATTTTCTAGAAACTTAATATCTTCAAGTTCTGAAAATTCTGAGTCATCTATAACTTTTAGAAATGATGCACGAGATTCTCCAAAGGGTGGCGTCTCTAAGATATTCAATATTTGTCTCAGCTTCATCATATCTATCAAATCTCTCTCACTAGTCTGAATTAGTCCATGATCACTAGTTATTATTAATGTGACAGGAGCATAGACCTGCTTCTTCACTATCCTCACAAGTGTCTGCAAGAGATCACGCACAGTCTCGCGATAGTGCTCAGACTCTACGCCTCTCTTGTGTGCAACTTCGTCAGGTTGTGGAGTGTATAGATATGCTAGTCCCCTATCTACACTGTTGAGAAATTGCATAGCTTCAATAACTGCTTCAGGAAATGATGCGTATTCCTGAACTTCTGCTCCTTTGTATATTAGTCTCGATATGCCATTCTTCAAGCCCTTTGGTATCAGCACTAGGCTACGTATGCCACTGTATGAGAGTTCTTCGAATATTGTACTATCAATGTAGAATAGTTGACTCACATCTACGCCCATCTTCAGGAGTCCATCACGCTCTTCTGAGCGGTGCATAGGACTCATGTTAAGCGTGTTTATTAGCAAACCAAGTTCTCTAATGTACATTACACATCCAATAACTCCATGCTGACCAGGTTCTAGACCTGTGCTAAGACTAGTCAATGCTGTAGGTGTAGTCGACGGAAATACCGTTGTTATAGAATCAACACCAACTTTGCTAAGCTCCTCAATTTCACTACACACTTCACGAACAATGTCAGGACGCAGACCGTCTAGAACTGCGAGCAGTATCTTCTCGGTAAGTATCTTAGACTCGTAACGCTTATCGAGACAAGTACCTTTAACAGGCACACCAAGTACCTTCAGGATACTGTTAGCTAAGTTAACTATTGACTCTCCATCATACCGCGGTTTCTCAAGCTCGCTCAGACTCATCTCGTGATCCTCATCTCGTGTTAAGCATCAGGTATGAAAAGCTTGCAGATCATTAGTGCACAAGAGCTAGCTTCTGATCCTCAGCTCAGTACGCTACATACGCTTAAAGACCCTATGCTAGTCTAGGACTGTGCCTGATGAAGATATTGAACTTGAAAGCCTAGTAGAGGATCCTAAAGCTCTGGAAGAGCTATTCAACAGAGACGTACACTACCTGTCAAGTCTTGCCGACAAGATAACACGTGAGAAATGTGGAAACTTCATAACATTCACCAATAACCTAGTTGTAAATTATACAAACATATGCATAGCAAAATGCCCGATATGCGCATTTTCTAGAAGTCCACAAGACCCTGACGCATATGTATTATCTCCTGAACAAGTATGCAAACTTGTTGAGGAAGCATACCTAAAATATGGAATACTTGAAGTTCATCTAAACGGCGGTCTAAATCCAGAACTAGACATTGAATACTTCGAGAAAATGTTCAAACTAATAAAGAGCAGAGCCCCCAAAGTCACTATAAAAGGTCTAACATGCTGTGAAATCGGTTACTACTCTAAACTATGGAGAATGAGTTACAAAGAAGTTATTGAAAGACTGAGAGATGCCGGACTCGATATCTTGAGTGGTGGATGTTTAGAAATATATAATGCAGAGATTAGGAAAATAATATGTCCGAACAAGATAAGTGGAGACGAATGGTTTAGAATTGCGGAAATTGCTGCTTCCTGCGGTGTCCTAACTAATGCAACAATGCTATTTGGACATATTGAGAAGCCTAGTCATATAATAGAACACTTACTGAAAATAAGGGAGTTTCAGCTAAAGACAAAGTCGATACTGAATTTTATACCGCTAAAATTTGTTCCATATAACACTAAGCTATACAGGGATGGCATTGTTAGAGAAGAGTGTCCTGCGCCTTATGTTCTTAAAGTTATTGCAATATCTAGAATAGTTCTACAAGATATTGTCAAGAGAATATCAGCATACTGGGTTTCTCTTGGTAAAAAGCTTGCACAAGTGGCTCTTACAGCAGGTGCTAATGATCTTGTTGGAACAATGATTAATGAAAAAGTATTCAGAGAAGCAGGAAGGGTAGATATAACAACAGTTGAGGAACTTGCGCATATTGTGAGAAGTCTAGGTAGACAACCTGCACTTAGAGACTCATTTGGCAATATAGTGAGGGTACTATGAGTATAGTACTGTTTAAATATCTAAATAGTGAGCCTTTTCGATTCTTAGCTAAGTCTCTATCCCTGAAAATTATTGATACAGTACCACGAGATCTTCTAACAGTAGTAGATGACGAAAATCCTGATATTGTGCTAGCACCAGTGACATATATTCAAGAGTTAGAGAGTAGAGACTACAAGCTTAGCAACATAGTTATTGCAAGTAAAGGACCCGTAAAGAGCGTATGTGTACTAGCAGAAGATCGAAGAATTAACAATTTCGACATAATATACGCGACAAGAGAATCTGTTGTATCTGTGAAAGTGCTAGAGCACATATTGAAAATAAGAAACGTAAGACCTAAAATAGTACATATAAATGTCACATTGGAAAATATTAAAGAAGTAGTAAAGAGAGGACCATTATTAGCAATAGGGGATATTGCACTTATAGCAAGAAAGTTCTATAGACCTATACTAGATCTCGCACAGGAATGGTATAAGCTATACTCGAAACCTCTCGTATTTGCGGTTGTGATGTATAGATCTCGAGACCACGTTTCTCGTATTATAAGAGCCTTCTATACTATGCTTTCTTCAAAAAAGTTCTTGAGAAATGTAGCAAAGTTAACGAGTCATTGGATAGTTAAGTATCTTCGAAGAGATGAAATATTTCAGTATTTTGTTGGTAATCTCATGTATGTGCTTGATAATGCTAGCAAATATGTAACTTTTCAGTTTAGTAGGTTACTTAGCAACTTCTAGTTCAGGGATCTTGTCGAGAAGTCCTGCTTTGTAACATTCTTCAGCAAGTTTCTTGAGTCCAATAAACTCCGGAGTCCCTTCCTGAAGAATGTTTTCCTTAACATACATTAGTACGAACTTCTTTACTAGTTCTCTGTCCTGTATGCGAGAGAACTTCAGGGAGTATTCTAGAACTTCGTCCATGTTTTTGAGTGCGTATTCTATAGATTTTTTATAGAGTTCTACAATGGTCTTAGCTTTCTCTCCCATGGACTTCTTTACAATATTCACACCTAGCGGTATCGGCAGCCTATGCTTATCATTCCACCATTTCCCAAGATCAATCTCAACTGGCATATCATGGCTAAGCATCTGCTCTTCGTGTATCAGGACGCCACCATCAAGCACATCGTTAATAACAAGTTTTCCAACTAGCTCATACGGTACCTCTACAATATTGTACTCAATATTTGGATACTCTTCTCTCATGTATAGTTCAAGCAGTGCTCTTGCAGTAGTATTTAGTCCAGGCACTCCTATGACTATTCTGCCAGTCCTGTTCTTCAGGATAAGCTTAGGACCATACCCGTATCCGACACTCGCGCCATATGGAACTAGAAGATACTTATCACATACCTTAAGGTAAGCATAGGCACTTGCCGCAGATACCTCAAGTCTCTCGTGAAGCACAAGTCTATTCAGAACTTCTATGTCAGCAATTACCTCTACAATACTGAACTCAGTCCTGATTTTGCCTCTAACTATTGCATATGTGAGAAATGCGTCATCAGGGTCAGGACTATGGCCAAGCCTTACTATCATTGTGAGAATCTACAGATATGTGTCTGAGCTATAAGCTAGAACTTCGAGAATGTTTGAGCTACGAGTCAGGTTTAGTTAAGGATAGGCGGGGGCGAGAAGAAACTTGTTTTTAGTCAAGTCGAGTCTACGCTAATTGTAGTCTCTTCTACTGGCTCTACTGTCTGCTCAGCACTCTCCTGCATCTGCACCGTGGCCTCAGCTGCTGCCTCCTCGCTCTTCTTTAGCATTTTCAGCCCCTTCGTGATCAGTGCTACCCCCAGCGCTGTCGTGAATGGCTCCGGTAGCGCAATTAGCACCGCCCCCGCCACGATCATGGCGATTGCCTTAATTCTGTTTGTCATGAACTCCCACCCGAGCAGTTTACTGGTAATACCTGTTTATAAATCTTTCTCAGACCTCTTTAAGGTTTACACGGCCACTTTTAAACCCCTTTATGAACCTTACTATCAGCTATTTATAAAACGGACTCCCGCGTTTTTAAGTCGCGAATTTAGATGTGTCAAGGTAAAGCTAAAAATGATCCCCAAGAACGTGTACCATGAGCATGTCTACGTCTTCGCAGATAATTCAGCCACTGAAAATCTTCCAGAAACTAGTTGGAAAGAGTGTAATAGTGAGACTGAAGAATAACAAGGCCATACGTGGAATACTCACTGCATATGATAACTGCATGAACGTTGTTCTCGACGATGCCGAGGAGATTGATCCAAAGACCAGCCAGACCATTGTCAAGTATGGCAGAGTCTACATTAGGGGTAACCAAGTGTTGTTTATCTCCACAACTGACGTAGTTCTAGGATAAGGAAAATGACGAACATTCGGGTCAGTAGAATATCAACAGTACCCACGTACAAGAGGGACGTAGAGTTTGTTGAGAGGAAAGGAACGGGTCACCCAGACTACATTGCGGATGCCATAGCTGAGGCAGCGAGCGTCGGCTTGTCGAGGTACTATAAGGAGAAGTATGGAATGATACTACACCACAACGTGGATAAGGTACTAGTCGTGGGTGGGCAGGCACGTCCAGAGTTTGGTGGTGGCGAGGTCATAAGACCCATCAGGATAATTGTTGCAGGAAGAGCAACAACAAGTGTCGAAGTTGAGCGTAATGGAAAGAGAGAGCACGACATCGTGCCTGTCGAGGAAATAATCGTAGAGGCAGCAAAGAAGTGGCTCTCAAACAATTTCAGATTCCTAGATGTTGAAAATCACGTAGTCATAGAGTGTGCCATAGGTTCAGGAAGCGTAGATCTAGTAAGTGTGTACAAGAAGGGCATAGAGAAGGTTAAGGTACCATTAGCAAACGACACAAGTCTAGGCGTTGGATTTGCACCGCTTACACCAACAGAGAAGCTCGTGTACGAGGTTGAGCGTCTAATAAACTCACGCGAGTTCAAGCAGAAGATTCCCGCTGCTGGAGAAGACGTGAAAGTCATGGCATTCAGGAAGGGCAATACCGTGACTCTCACAGTGGCATGTGCACTAATTAGTTCACAGGTACGTGATAAGGACGAGTACCTGAACATAAAGGAGGAAATTAAGAGAGCAATCGAGGACTTCGCAAGCAAGATTGTCCCAGAGCTAGACGTTGAAGTTCATGTAAACACTGCAGACGATCCTGACCATGGAATATTCTACCTAACAATAACTGGAACATCTGCAGAAAGTGGAGATGATGGATGTACAGGACGTGGAAACAGAGTTCGCGGTCTAATAACACCAATGAGACCAATGAGCATGGAAGCTGCAGCAGGCAAAAACCCTGTTAGCCACATTGGAAAACTGTATAATGTACTTGCAAACCTGATCGCGGAGAAAATACACAACGAGCTCAAGGACATTGATGAGGTACATGTATACATGCTCAGTCAGATAGGCAAGCCAATTAACCAGCCACTGTCAGTCAATGTTGACCTCATAACAAGTAGAGAGCTCACAGGTAACATAATAAATGAGGTAGAGGCAATAGTTCAGGAAGAGTTGAACAATATAACAAAACTCACAGACCTAATAATATCAGGAAACTTGCCAATACCACTATTCTAAATTTTGGACACTAGTTTAGGGGTAGAGAAATTCTAAAAATTACTTTTTCACAAATTTTGAAAAGGTTAGAAAAGTATTTACTAGCTCAGATTATATTGTTAGAGGTAGATCGATGCTATCTCCTGGATTTAGTATCAATACCTTTACCTGTGGACAAATCTTCTCTACAAGGTCCTTGAACACCTCAGGATCCTGTCTAATCTCTGGGAACGTGTTATAGTGCATTGGTATTACATACCTTGGCTTTATCATTTGAACAGCAAGTGCAGCTTCTCTTGGACTCATTGTGAATGTTCCTCCTATTGGTAGTAGTGCTATGTCAATATTGAATAGTTTTCCTATTAACTCCATGTCTGAGAATATTCCTGTATCACCAGCATGGTATATTGTGACGTCAGGTGTTATTATTACAAAACCTGCTGGTGAGCCTCTTGTTGAGCTATGTACTGCCGGTGTCATGTAGACCTCTATCTCGCTTGTGAGTTTTACAGATCCTCCAATATTCATTGGTATAACATTCTTAACTCCCTGCTCTGATAGGTAGAGCGTTAACTCGTATATTGCGACAACAGTTGAATTGAATTTCTTTGCTATTTCAACAGTCTCTCCTAAATGGTCACCGTGATCGTGTGTGACTAGTATGAAATCGACTTTTTTCAAGTCTTCTAACGTTACTGGTGATTTTGGATTTGTTATCCATGGATCTATCAGAATCACGTTGTCGTATATTGTTAGTTCAAATGCTGCATGTCCA
>Ga0256834_1001669_pt1 | contig 14726 bp, 14 predicted proteins | sample 4281140metaG_FD_190536 | JGI IMG/M metagenome (GOLD analysis project Ga0256834, IMG submission 190536) | Hydrothermal vent microbial communities from East Pacific Rise, Pacific Ocean - 4281-140 | ecosystem: Environmental > Aquatic > Marine > Hydrothermal vents | place: Pacific Ocean: East...
TGATACGCAGCCAACGGGCGGTAAATATGATGGTGTGCTTGGCGTTCTGGCAGGGTTAGAGCTGGTGCGCACATTGAACGATTTAGATATAAAAACCAAACACCCAATCGTCGTAACCAACTGGACTAACGAAGAAGGCACAAGGTTTGCCCCTGCTATGATGGCATCAGGGGTTTTTGCAAATATGCACACGTTAGATTGGGCATATGACAAAGAGGATGCGAATGGCAAAAAATTTGGTGATGAGTTAAAACGTATTGGCTGGCTTGGGGACGAAGAAGTCGGAATGCGAAAAATGCACGCATTTTTTGAACTGCATATTGAACAAGGGCCAATTTTAGAGGCTGAAAATAAAGAAATTGGCGTGGTAACGCATGGACAGGGCTTGAGTTGGACAGAGGTGACAATAATAGGCAAGGACAGCCATACTGGCTCTACCCCAATGCCAATGAGAAAAAATGCCGGTTTGGGAATGGCAAAAATATTGCAATTAGTTGATGAAATAGCATGGTCGCATAAGCCCGATGCGGTGGGAGCGGCTGGACATATTGATGTTTATCCAAATTCACGTAACGTAATTCCGGGCAAGGTTGTTTTCACCATAGATTTTCGCTCGCCAGACCTTGCAACAATTCATGCAATGGAAAATGAAATGAAAGCGGGCGCTAAAAAAATCTGCAATGATTTAGGGCTAGGAATAAGTTTTGAAAAAGTAGGTGGTTTTGATCCAGTAACATTTGATGAAAAATGCGTTAGCGCCGTTAGGAATGCCGCTAAGCGTTTAGGCTATTCACACCGCAATTTAATTTCAGGCGCTGGCCACGACGCCTGCTGGGTAAGCCGAACTGCTCCAACCGCAATGGTTATGTGTCCCTGTGTTGACGGGTTGAGCCATAATGAAGCGGAAGAAATTTCAAAAGATTGGGCAAGTGCTGGAGCTGAAGTTTTAATGCACGCAGTTGTGGAAACGGCGGAGATTGTGGAGTGAGTAAAAGATTGGCGACCGCATTAAATGCAATTAATGGAGTAAGGTTGAATGTTTGAAATTTTTAAAAGTGACGCTAAGAAGATTAGAAAACTCAATCATGATTTTGAACAAATAGTTTTTGCATTTGATTCACGAATGAATGAATATGAAAAATATAGTTTGGCTTCTGCGCTAGGGGTTATTTTATATGAGAAACAACAAGTATTCAATCAAATTCATGAATTTGATAGAGAAACATGGAAAAGAATTGCAAATAAATTAGCCCAAGAATTTTTTGATACGCAACAGTTTTTAAAAAAATTATCTGGCATAGGAAGAGAGGGTGGTGAAGCTGGAATATTAGCGCTTGCTCTGCTCGTGATAAAGGCAAAAGTAAAGTCCTTTGATAACTTCGAAGCACAAGAATTAGATTCAAAGATAGGAAAATTTGAAGATCAAATGAGTGAATACCTCAAGGTTATATTTGATGATGATAATAACGAAGCTTAGCGATATGTGAGGTGGTTAAAATATTTTTAGGAGAGATAGAAAAAATAAGTAGTAAAATAATCAAAAGCGATAGTATCAATCGCACCTCCCCGACTTGATCGGGGGTCTAATCATAATGCAAAGAGACCCCCGATCAAGTCGGGGGAGGTACGGTGGGATAGGGAAGATCGGGAAGAATATGTATTTAAAAACAGGAAAAGAGTATGTCGCATTTCGTTTATATTTTGGCATCACGTCCACATGGGGCTATTTATGTTGGAGCGGCACGGGATTTACGACTTCGAGTGGAGCAACACAGATCAAATGCAGTGTCTGGCCATACAAGAAAATACAATATAAAAATACTTGTCTGGCTCGAAATGCACGAAACAATGGCGGCGGCATTGTTACGCGAAAAACAGATAAAACGCTGGCGAAGAGCTTGGAAAGACGAGTTAATAGAAAAGCTCAATCCAAATTGGGACGATATATGTGCAGATATTCCTTTTTAGTGAATGCTAGTGCAAGAATGTTTCGGACGTTTTTAACTTCCCTCTGCACCTTCCCTGCCTTGAGCAGGGATCTCGTCCATATTGTAAGAAGACCCCCGATCACGTCGGGGGAAATGCGGGGGTTATTGGGTGTGGTGCGATGAGGTTGGGAGAGATGCTTGGGATTAGGGGAATGTATGAGGTCGAGTAATGCGCCTAAAGATGATAATTGAGGAGTTAAACGAAATACTAAATGGGAGGAGAAGAAAATGAGTAGCAAAATTATAAAGGGCGGAACGATAGTTACCGCCGATAGAACCTATAAGTCTGACGTAAAAATTGAGGGTGGTAAAATCACCGAAATCGGTGATAATCTTTCTGGTGATGAAATTTTAGATGCCAGCAGTTGTTATGTCATGCCCGGTGGTATTGATCCGCATACTCATTTGGAGATGCCATTTATGGGCACTTATTCCTCAGATGATTTTGAAAGCGGCACTCGTGCGGCTTTGGCTGGTGGCACGACAATGGTGGTAGATTTTGCCCTGCCCAGCCCCGATCAATCTTTGCTTGAAGCACTTTCCATGTGGGATAATAAATCGACCCGTGCAAATTGCGATTATTCATTTCATATGGCGATAACTTGGTGGGGCGAGCAGGTTTTTGATGAAATGGAGGAAGTCACCAAACGTGGCATAAACACGTTTAAACATTTCATGGCCTATAAAGGCGCATTAATGGTTGATGATGATGAAATGTATTCATCATTTCAACGGTGTGCAGCGCTTGGCGCTTTGCCGATGGTTCATGCTGAAAATGGTGATATAGTAGCGCAAATGCAGGCAAAATTATTAGCTGAGGGCAATATTGGCCCTGAAGCACATGCCTATTCTCGCCCGCCAGAAGTTGAGGGCGAAGCCGCAAATAGAGCTATTATGATTGCCGATATGGCTGGCGTGCCGCTCTATATTGTGCATTTATCCTGCGAGCAAAGCCACGAAGCAGTGCGTCGTGCCCGCCAAAAGGGAATGCGGGTATTTGGCGAACCGCTTATTCAGCATCTCACTTTGGACGATAGTGAATATCAAAATAAAGATTGGGATCATGCGGCACGTCGAGTAATGTCGCCACCATTTCGTAATAAAATGCACCAAGATAGTCTATGGGCTGGGTTACAAGCTGGCTCGTTGCAAGTAGTGGCAACCGATCATTGTGCTTTTACAACTAAGCAAAAACGCTCGGGCATCGGCGATTTTACTCTTATTCCAAACGGCACTGGCGGCCTAGAAGATAGAATGCCAATGCTCTGGACTTATGGCGTAAATACAGGTCGCCTCACCATGAATGAGTTTGTAGCAGTTACCTCAACCAATATTGCCAAAATCCTAAATACCTATCCCAAAAAGGGTGCAATATTGGTTGGGGCCGATGCAGATATTGTGGTTTGGGATCCAAAGCGAGAAAAAACTATTAAAGCCAAAACCCAACAAAGCGCTATTGATTATAATGTGTTTGAGGGTAAAAAAGTTAAAGGTCTACCTCGCTTTACGCTTACTCGTGGCCATGTGGCAGTAGTTGAAAATGAGATTAAAACTCAAGAAGGGCACGGAGAATTTGTGGCTCGTGAGCCATTTCCAGCAGTAAATAAAGCGCTATCAAAATATAAAGAAATTACCGCACCACGAAAAGTTGTGCGCACTGGTATTCCGCAAAGTGGGGTTTGATATGTCAGGTTTAACACTAAATCACCTCCCTCCCCCTTGCGGGGAGGGATTGAGGGTGGGGGTTCAGCGTAAGACTTCTATGTATAAAATAAGCTCAATATTGCAAAGAGCTACATTAGCATGTTCTGTTTTTCTCTTTCAGGGTTTTTCTTTAATCTTGGTGTTTTTTATCAATTTATTTTATCCTTCCCCCCACCCTCACCCCCGACCCCTCCCCGCAGAGGGGGAGTGGAGAAGAAGAAAGTCTGTTCCTAATGAGTAATTCTCCTGTCATCTTAGCCAAAGATATGTCGCTAACATTTGAAACAAATGATGGGCCTGTACATGCGCTTAAAGATATAAATCTTGAAATTAATGAGGGCGAGTTTGTTTCTTTTATTGGCCCCTCTGGTTGCGGTAAAACTACATTTTTACGAGCAATCGCTGATCTTGAAAAGCCAACTAAGGGTGAGATTTTTGTCAATGGTATGACCCCAAGCGAAGCACGCAAAAATCGAGCCTATGGTTATGTATTTCAATCGTCAGCACTATTACCATGGCGCACCGTTGAGCAAAATGTTGCTTTGCCGCTTGAAATAACAGGTATATCAAAGTCTGAAAAACAACAACATATTGAGCGCACGCTTTCTATGGTTGATTTAATTGGCTTTGAGAAAAAATACCCACACCAATTATCAGGTGGTATGCAACAACGTGTTTCAATCGCTCGTGCTTTAGCGTTTGATGCAAAATTATTGCTGATGGATGAGCCATTTGGGGCGCTAGATGAAATTGTGCGTGATCATCTTAATAGGCAATTATTAGAATTGTGGGCAAAGGCAAAAATGACAATTTGCTTTGTTACTCACTCAATCCCCGAAGCGGTTTATCTCTCGACAAAAATTGTTGTTATGTCGCCACGTCCCGGAGAAATTGCTGATATTATAGATTCTAGCCTACCAAATGAGCGCCCATTAGAAATTCGTGAAAGTAAAGAATTTTTGGATATTGCCCATCGGGTACGTGAGGGCTTGCGTGCCTCTCATTCTTATGATGAGGAAAATGCTTAATGAGAGCAATTTTTCAAAGCAAAACATTCGCTATTTTAACAATCCTTCTCACATTATTGGTGATTTGGTACGTAATGGCAGTTAAACTCAATACACCATGGCAATTAGGGGTTTATGAAAGGGCTGGAACTAGCGAATGGACAACTTCACAATTTATCAATGACACGCTAAACCAAAAGCGCCCCGTTTTACCTTCAGCGCATCAGGTTTTTAGCGAAATGTATGTAACTATATTTCAAAAGCCAATTACTTCTAAGCGCTCACTAGTCTATCATTCATGGATTACTCTTTCCGCAACTTTGCTTGGCTTTGCTATTGGCACTTTATTTGGCATTCTCATCGCCATTGGCATAACCAATAATAAAGCATTAGATCGCTCGCTGATGCCGTGGGTAATTGCTTCGCAAACTATTCCGATTTTGGCCATCGCACCAATGATTATTGTGGTACTAAATGCTATTGGGCTTTCTGGTCTTTTACCAAAGGCGCTTATTTCAACCTATCTTAGTTTCTTTCCAATCGTTGTTGGTATGGTCAAGGGTTTTCGTTCTCCAAAAAATATCCAGCTAGATTTAATGCAAACCTATTTTGCCTCCCCCATGCAGATATTTTTTAAACTTCGCTGGCCTTCAGCTTTGCCCTATTTATTCACCTCCATGAAAGTAGCAATAGCCATTGCTTTAGTTGGCGCAATCGTTGGTGAATTACCAACTGGTGCAGTTGCAGGGCTTGGGGCTCGCTTGCTCACAGGTTCTTATTATGGACAAACAGTGCAAATTTGGTCGGCTTTATTTATGGCGGCAATATTGGCGGCAAGTTTAGTTATGATTGTTGGTTTGATTGAAAAACGAGTTACAAAAAACATGGGGCTGACAACATGAATTATGGGGCTGCCACTAATTGGACGATAGTATTTTTTACTTTTGTGTTTTGGTTGCTTGCTTGGTTTCTAAATTCTTGGCTAGTAAAACAAGAAGAAAAAAACCCAAACCTTAGAAATTTTAATACAATAGCAGTGCCAATAATATTTGGCATTACCTTATTAGTTGTTTGGGAGGGGTTGGTGCGTGGGTTTAACGTACCAACAGTATTATTGCCGCCCCCTTCAATGATTTGGGAGCGTATAATAAATTCAACTGATATATTATGGCTTGATTTCAAACAGACTTTTTTAAAAGCCGTGCTAATTGGCTATGCGCTTGGTTGTGGTTCAGGGTTTTTAGTAGCTATTGCAATAGATCGTTCACCTTTTTTACAACGAGGCCTATTACCACTTGGTAATTTTGTTTCCGCTTTGCCCATCGTTGGTGTCGCACCAATTATGGTGATGTGGTTTGGTTTTGATTGGCCGTCAAAAGCAGCAGTGGTCATAATAATGACCTTTTTCCCAATGTTAGTGAACACAGTATCAGGTCTTAGTGCATCAAATAATATGGAGCGAGATCTCATGCGCACTTATGCTAGCTCTTATTGGCAAACATTATTTAAGTTACGCTTGCCAGCTGCTGGCCCATTTATTTTTAATGCGCTTAAAATAAATTCAACTTTGGCGCTAATTGGTGCTATTGTTGCCGAGTTTTTTGGAACACCCATCTATGGAATGGGTTTTAGAATATCAACAGAAGTTGGCCGAATGAATGTTGATATGGTGTGGGCTGAAATTGCAATGGCTGCAGTTGCTGGCTCGCTGTTTTACGGTGTGATAGCGCTCATCGAGCGAAAAGTCACCTTTTGGCATCCTTCAATAAGAGGGGGACGTAACTGAGATTTGAAAATATACAAAAAATATACTAAACTTAATCAATCAAAACAGGGAGAATAAAATGAAAAAATTAATTCAATCAATGCTAGTTGGTGCAATGGCGCTAACGGCAGTACCAGCCTTTAGTGCTGATGATGTAACCTTGCAGCTAAAATGGGTAACGCAAGCCCAGTTTGCAGGTTATTATGTCGCACAAGACAAAGGCTTTTATAAAGATGAAGGTCTAAACGTAACCATTAAAGCTGGTGGGCCTGATATTGCGCCTGCGCAAGTTTTAGCTGGTGGTGGTGCTGATGTTATTATCGATTGGATGCCTTCAGCATTAGCAACACGTGAAAAAGGCGTGCCGCTAGTTAATATCGCTCAGCCATTCAAATCTTCGGGCATGATGCTAACTTGTCGTAAAGATAGCGGCATTAAAACGCCTGCTGATTTTAAGGGTAAAACGCTTGGTGTTTGGTTCTTTGGCAATGAATATCCGTTCCTTTCATGGATGAGCCAATTAGGTATTCCCACAAATGGCGGCGATGATGGTGTTGAAGTATTAAAGCAGGGCTTTAATGTTGATCCGATTTTACAAAATCAAGCCGCTTGTGTTTCAACCATGACCTATAATGAATATTGGCAAATTATCGATGCTGGTCTATCAGCTGATGATTTAGTGGTGTTTAAATATGAAGAGCAAGGTGTTGCAACACTAGAAGATGGTATTTATGCACTTGAAAACCGTCTAGCTGATCCTGAATTTGCCGATGAAATGGTGCGCTTTGTTAGAGCGTCTATGAAGGGCTGGAAATGGGCAGAAGAAAACCCAGATGCAGCGGCAATGATTGTGCTTGAAAATGATGATACTGGTGCGCAAACAGAAGCACATCAAAAACGCATGATGGGCGAAATAGCAAAACTAACTGCTGGCTCAAACGGTGCGCTTGATGTTGCTGATTTCCAAAGAACGGTTGATACGTTGCTTGCTGGTGGCTCTGATCCAGTTATTTCTGGTCAACCAGAAGGCGCATGGACAAGTGCTATTACTGATAAAGCTTTAGGTATGTAAGACAAAAGCAATATTAAAACGTAAGAGGCGGGGCAAAAGCTCCGCCTTTTTTGTTTGTCATACTTGAGCGTAGCGAAATATCCTTCTGCTGTCCATGTTGAGCGAAGCCGAAACATCTTAGACCCTTCGGCTTCGTTCAAAATTGTAAAGGTTCACAATTTCGTTGACAGAATTATAAAATTTAATAATATAACTCTGTCAACGAATTAGCGAACCAATACAAGAGTGACAGTCCTATCACCTTGCTTGGCGCACACCTTTGGCCAATGAGCGCACAATTTCAAGCACGCTATTTACGCTTTGTTTGGTGGCTTTTTCATTTTCTAAACTATCGCCTAGAGCCTTAATTAAAACGCTAGCAATTACTACCCCATCAGCGTGTTTGCCTATCGCTTTGGCATCGTCAGCAGTTTTTATACCAAAGCCAACGCAAACAGGCAGCTCTGTTTGCGATTTTATACGTTTAACCGCCTTCTCCACCTTGTCATAATTTGTAATTTTAGAGCCAGTTATACCCGTAATTGAAACATAATAGATAAAACCAGAGGAATTTTTTAGCACGGTTTTTAAGCGTTCATCATTTGTTGTTGGGGTGGTGAGGCGAATAAAATCTATATTAGCCTTTAGTGCTGGTAGGCATAATTCACCATCTTCTTCGCTTGGTAAATCAACAACGATAAGCCCATCTACCCCAGCTTTTTTTGCCTCATCTAAGAAATTATCAACCCCAAAAATATAAATCGGATTATAATAGCCCATTAAAATAATAGGTGTTTCACTATCTTTTTGGCGAAAAGAAGCAACCATATTAAGGGTTTTTTGCAAAGTCTGCCCATTTTTAAGTGCCACATGACCTGCCGCTTCTACAATAGGCCCATCGGCCATCGGATCAGAAAACGGCATACCCACCTCGATAATATCAGCGCCTGCTTGTGGAAATCCATCCATTATTGCTTGGCTGGTTTTTATATCAGGATACCCAGCGCTAACGAATGGCATAAAAGCGGCACGATTTTCATGCTTGCATTTTTCAAAGGCTTTTTTAATTCGATTTTCACTCATATTAAAGCTCCACCCCAAGATGTTTACCAACTGTTTCAACATCCTTATCACCACGTCCTGAAAGATTAAGCACTATGGTTTGCTCTTTATCCATTGTTGGCGCGAGTTTTATTACTTGTGCTAGGCCGTGTGCACTTTCTAGAGCTGGAATTATGCCCTCTAATTTGGTGCAAATTTGAAAGGCTTCAAGCGCTTCTTTATCGGTAATGGGCACATAATTTACTCGCCCGCTATCTTTAAGGAATGAATGTTCGGGTCCAACTCCGGGATAATCAAGCCCTGCTGAAATTGAATGACCCTCTAAAATCTGCCCGTCCTCGTTCTGTAATAAATAAGTGCGATTACCGTGTAACACACCCGGCTTTCCACCGCTCATAGATGCGGCATGGCCGTTTTCTACATCTAGCCCATAGCCGCCAGCTTCTGCGCCATATAATTTAACTTCATTATCATCTAAAAATGTGTGAAATATGCCAATAGCGTTTGAGCCGCCACCAATACAGGCAACTATTGCATCAGGTAATTTGCCTTCAACTTTTAAGAATTGCTCTCTTAATTCGTGCCCAATAATGGATTGGAAATCTCTAACCATTGCTGGATATGGGTGCGGCCCTGCCGCAGTTCCTATCAGATAATAAGTGTCATCTACATTAGTTACCCAATCTCGAAGCGCTTCGTTCATAGCGTCTTTTAATGTGCCAGCGCCTGCGCTTACCGGAACAACTTCTGCCCCTAATAATTTCATGCGAAATACGTTTGGTGCTTGGCGTTCAACATCCGTTGCGCCCATATAAATAACACAGGGCAAACCAAAACGAGCGCAAACTGTAGCGGTTGCTACCCCATGTTGCCCTGCACCAGTTTCTGCAATGATGCGAGTGCGTCCCATACGTTTTGCTAATAATATTTGCCCTAAGCAATTATTTATCTTGTGCGATCCTGTGTGGTTTAGCTCTTCTCGCTTAAAATATATTTTGGCGCCATTTAATTCGTTTGTAAGGCGTTCGGCAAAATAAAGTGGGGAGGGGCGACCAGTATAAGTTGAATTTAGTGCGCTAAGTTCTGCTTGATAGGCCTTATCGTTTTTGGCTTTTTTATATTCGCTTTGAAGTTCCAAAATAAGCGGCATTAGGGTTTCAGCAACAAAACGTCCACCAAAAATGCCAAAATTCCCATTTTCATCGGGGCCGTTTTTTAATGAATTTCTCAAATTGTTATTTTCCATTATTTGGCCGCCTCTCTAGCTTTTTTTATAAATTGCGAAATCATTTTTGCATCTTTCTTACCACGCTCAATTTCAACTCCTGATGAAACATCAAGACCATATGGCCTAACAGATGAAACTGCTACACTAACATTATTTATATCAAGACCACCTGAAAGCATAAATTTAATGTCATTTGCAAGTGATTTTAATATATCCCAATCAAACACCTTGCCCATACCACCCGGATTTGCAGAATTTTTTGGCGTCTTGGCATCAAGAATTATCATCTCAGCAATTTTATTATAATGAGCTACCTGTTCTAAATCAGCAATAGAGGCAATCGCTAGGGCTTTAATAATAGCGATATTATATTTTTGTTTAATCTCAGTAATCCGCTCAAAGCTCTCATTTCCATGTAGTTGAATATAATCAGGTTGTAAAAGCGCTACTTTTTCAAGCAATTCATCGTTAGGGTTTACTAATAGGACAACAGATTTTATGCGGGTTTTTGCTTGCGCTAAAATCTTATTTATTGCCTCAAGCTCCAAATGGCGAGGGCTTTTGGCAAAATGCACAAACCCAACCATGTCAGCTTTTGCTTTAATAGTTTTTTCAAGCATTGAGGCTGATTTAATGCCGCAAATTTTAATTATTGGAGAATAGGTCATCAGGAGCAAGCAATGATTTATTATCAATATTTCTTTTAGCTAATTTTTTACTTTCACTAAGCTCAAGCTCAAGGGTCTTTATATTTTTGCGTGCCTTATTAAGTTGCACTCTTTTTTTTGCTTGGCTAAACCAAACTGCAATACCGCCAAGCAATATACCAAATAATAACATGATAAAAATAAGCACAAATAAAGGAATGTTAAGGCTTGCAATAAGTGGATTGCCCGCTGAAATAGGATCAAAATTTAGCGTAATTAAATGGCGGTTTGCTAATGCAAAAATTATCAATAGGGCTGAAATTGGCAATAATATAAACCAGCCAATAAGGTGCTTCATCATTAGATAGGCCTTATCATTGTCTATTTATTTAGGCGTTCACGAATTTCTTTGCCAGCTTTGAATTGCGGTACATATTTTTCACCCACACTAACTTTTTCACCAGTTCGTGGATTACGACCAATTCTAGCTTCACGTTTTTTTACTGAAAAAGCACCAAAACCTCTTAATTCAATACGTCCACCTTGTGCCAAAGCATCACTCATTTCATCAAGAATAGTATTGACGATATTTTCAATATCTCGCTGTAATAGATGAGGGTTTTGTGCGGCTAGTTTTTCAACTAATTGTGATTTTATCATTTTTTCCTCTTTTAATTCATGGTGTAGCTTGTAATTATCGTGTAGCTTGCCAAAGCGAAAGCAACCCGTCAAGCGTTAGTGCGCTATTTGAGTTAAGTCCGACCAATGCACCAGCTTTTGTGCCAATAAAACGTGCTAATTGTTCAAGCTCGTTTTCTGGTAATGGAAAATACGTTACAATTTTTAAGTCTTCTTCTAAGTTTTTTTCTTTTTCAAGCCAGGCAATGGCCTCAGCCTCAGAGCCAATAGCATCTATTAGTTTAGTTTTTAGTGCCATACGACCAGTTAGAATACGCCCATCGGCAAGATCTAACACTTTATTTCTAGATAGGTTACGTCGTTCGCTAACAATATCAACAAACCATTCATATGAATCATCAACCAAAGCCTGCATTGAGGCACGAACTGCACCCTCTAGTGGCTCATCAATATCTGGCTCAGCTTTTAGCGGCCCTGTTGATACTTTGTCAAAATCAATACCAATAGTTTGCATTAGTTTTGAAGCGTCAATATGTTGATAAAGCACTCCTATTGAGCCAACTATTGATAATCTGCGAGCATAAATCCTATCACTTGCGATAGCGCTCATATAGGCAGCACTTGCGCCAAGCTCATGAATTACACTAACAACTGGTTTTTGTTCACGAAGTTTTGAAATTGCTTCATAAAGCTCTTCTCCGCCAGCCGTTGATCCTCCTGGACTATTTATCGAAATAATAACAGCCTTTATATTCTCATTTTTAGCCAGCCTATTTAGCGCTTCAAGGCGCTCAGGATCGGTTAGAATAATATCTTCAATAATTACTCTAGCTATTTGGTCAGAATTAGTAGAATCTTCTACTCCAAAACGCCCCATAAAACCCAAAATAGCCAAAGCTAGCGCCAAAAAAGCAACTATGCGCCATTTCGAGCGAGATTTACGCAAAATTGCTGCTGCAGGAACAGAATTTTTAGCGCTCTGAGAAAGCGTCATCGGCTCATTTGAGGGGACAGATTGCTGGTTTATATCATTGGGAATATTATCAATAGGCATATTTGCACTCTTTATAATTTTAACAAAATAAGATTTAGTCCTTAAAGTGTTTTAACACAAGGTGAAATCATTAGGGCAACGTAAAAAACCTCGCACAATAATTGTGCGAGGTTTAGTATGTTTTTTGCTAAATTAAACTAAATATAGATTTGTTTAAGCTGCGTGTCCTTCAAGCCATTGGCTTAGGCTAGCTTTTGGTGCTGCGCCAACCTTCATATCAACTGCTTCGCCATTTTTGAAGAGAATCATTGTTGGAATAGAGCGCACACCATATTTCATCATAGTATCACGATTTTCATCAACATTTAATTTAACGATTTTCACTTTACCTGCTAATTCAGCTGAAAGCTCATCTAAAATTGGAGCGATTGCCTTACAAGGGCCGCACCATTCTGCCCAAAAATCAACAAGCACTGGCTCGCTGGCATTTAGAACCTCACTTTGAAAATCTGCATCTGTTACTTGTTGTGCCATTATTTTTAGCCTTTCATTTAATCATTTATCTAACTTCTATTATAGATAAGTTGGGTTAGTTAATATATCAAGTATATTGTATATTAGTAATTGCTAATATTAGATAAATCAATAGTAAAATCATCAATTGCTTGTTTTAGTGTTTCATCTGGCAAATTAAGCAATGTTTCGTTACCAGTCCAAAAAATTGCAGTGCTAATTTTATGTTTTGGAAATAATTTTTTTCCAACAAGAGCATAAAGCGCCATTTGCGTAATATATTTTTTTGTAAGCTGAGAAATATCACTTGCAATATTTGCGTCTGACTTAAAGTCTATTATTAAAACCTGTTTTTCTTGAATTATTATTCTATCAATTCTTCCTGCAATATTAACGGGTTTGCCGTTTTTCATAGCATTAACAAAAAACGGCACTTCGGCACGAGAGTTAGCGGCAAAAAGATATTGAAATTTTGGGTTTGAAAGAATAGAAATTGCTTTATTCGCCAATTCCTCATGCCATTCACGCCTATTTGGCAATAGGATTTGCAATGCTTTTTTTGCAATCCTCTCACGCATTTGAAGCTCTATTTTTCCTAAATGCTGTAATATTGCGTGTAGTGCAATGCCCTTTTGTCTAGCTACATCAACATCTATTTCATTAAGCATTTCTGAGCTTTTGGCAAAGACCCCACTCTCCTCTTGATAGGCTTTTGAGGGGCGAATTATTTCGCAAATGTTTGGGGCTGGTAAAATATCTAAATCAAAAATAGCCGTTTGCTCTAAATCTGTTGCTGGCCTTTCAGCTATTTCTTGTTGTTTTATTATGGCAGGTTTTTTTCTAATAGCTGGGAAAACTAACCCGAGCTCTTCGCTGTCAATTATTTCACATTTTGCGCTATGATCTTTTAAGGCGCTTTCAACAATTCCATACCAAGTTTCTTCTAATTTTGTTTTTTCATTTAATGTACCAGTAATATAAAGTTCGTCCTCAGCTCTGGTCATACCAACATAGAGCTTTCGCCAATATTCAGATAAATCACTTGCTTTATCTTGCTCATAATGATTTTCAACTATGCCAACTCTTTCATCTTTATTTGCACCATAAATTAAGGTTGGCGCATCGTTTTCTGATATAAAATATAATGATTTTGCTTGGAAATTACTTTTAAGCCCACCATCAGCCAAAATAACTATTGGTGATTCTAGACCTTTTGCGCCATGAACAGACATTATTCTAACGCCCTTATCGCTCTCAGAAAGCTCACGCTTTATAAAAGAACTGCTTTTTCTCATATGAGCAATAAAGCCTTGAATTGAGGGCTGGCTTTCATTTTCATATGCTAGAGCCAAGTCCAAAAACTGCTCTATAACATCATCTATTTCTAGGCCTAAGCGGGCATGAAAACGCTTTAGCCCACCTTCTTTATAAAGCACTTGCGAGAAAAACTCGTATGGGCGTTCAAAATCCAATCGATTGCGCCAGCTTGATAATTTCTCAAAAGCCGCTTTACCATTTTCTTGTTGGCAATTTTTAAGCGCTGACCATAAAGAGCTATCTTTTGGTCGCAAAGCTGCAATTTCATAAAGCGCTTGCTCATCTATATCAAAAAGTGGTGAGCGTAAAATCGCTGCTAAATTCAAATCATCAGATGGATTTAGCAAAATGTCAGCTAAAGCTAATAGATCAAGCACAGCAATATTGCTATTAAGAGGTATTTTATCAGAACCGGGTGTTTCAAGCCCTGCCAATTTTAGCGCCCGAATAATTTCATAAAATAAAGTTGAGCGTTTTTGCACTAAAATAAGAACATCATCGGCCTTTATTGCTCGCCCTCTTTGCTCTAATTGGCGCTCATTATCTATCCAGCCTTTAATATTATTCACAATGCGCTCAGCTATAATTCGATCATTTGATTGCACAAAAATATTTTGATTTTCTAATGGCCATTGCTCAATATCTAATTCATTTTTTTGTTGTTGCACAAGCGGCCAAAGAGTAAGCATTCCGCCCTTATCAATACGAGCGCTTTTATGCTCTATTTTTTTGCCCTCACTTAATAAAGCCAAATCCATTTGCTCAGAATTGAACACTTTATCAATGGACAGTAAAATATTTTCAAGCGTAC
>Ga0256834_1001670_pt1 | contig 14723 bp, 14 predicted proteins | sample 4281140metaG_FD_190536 | JGI IMG/M metagenome (GOLD analysis project Ga0256834, IMG submission 190536) | Hydrothermal vent microbial communities from East Pacific Rise, Pacific Ocean - 4281-140 | ecosystem: Environmental > Aquatic > Marine > Hydrothermal vents | place: Pacific Ocean: East...
GTACTGGCGCCTGCCTGACGCCCCTAACTTATTGTTATCTATTGATGCCAGGTTAATAAAATCAACAACTTTAAAATTGGAGGCTGAGCCCGGAATCGAACCGAGGTCCACGGCTTTGCAGGCCGCTGCATAACCACTCTGCCACTCAGCCATTGAGTGCGACGCCTTCCTTGCCGTCAAAACGAAAAACCCCGCCGGGTTGCGGGGTTGGTCGAGAATCTGGAGCGGGAAACGAGATTCGAACTCGCGACCCCAACCTTGGCAAGGTTGTGCTCTACCAGCTGAGCTATTCCCGCTTGGTGAGGCGGTATTCTACTGGCGCCGCAGCTGTTGTCAAGCATCGGCATCATTTTTTCTGTCCTCCGCCAGGCTCGGCCAGGCGGCGCGCAGATACACCATCATGGACCAGAGAGTGAGCCCCACCGCCACATACAGCAGCAACTCGCCAATACGATAGACTGGGAGGCCAAACAGCTCATGACGGTAAATCAACAAGGTAATGGCCCCCATCTGCGTGGCTGTCTTGAACTTGCCTACCCAGGATACCGCCACGGTGCATCGGGAACCCAGCTCCGCCATCCACTCCCGCAGGGCGGAAATGGTGATCTCCCGGCCAATGATGACTGCAGCGGAAACCGCCAGCCAGGGTGAAGGATTGTCCGCCACCAGCAGCACCAGCGCCGTTGCCACCATGAGCTTGTCCGCTACCGGATCCAGAAAGGCGCCCAGAGGCGAAACCAGCCCCATGCGGCGCGCCAGATACCCGTCCAGCCAGTCGGTGAATGCCGCAATCGTGAATATCAGCGCGGCCATCTGATGATTCCAGGGAGCAGGCAGGTAAAACAAGCCGATGAAAACCGGAATCATGATAATCCGGGAAAACGTCAACAGATTAGGTATGCTCCACATTATTCTGTTCCATGAAAGGCTTGATAGATTTTTTCCGCCAGCTTGTTGCTGATGCCCTCTACCGTGGCAATGTCTTCTACGCCAGCACTGGCAAGGCCTTGCAAACCACCGAACTGCTTCAACAGTATCTGACGCCGTTTCTGCCCGATTCCGGGAATGTCTTCCAGAACAGAATGTGTACGGGCCTTGTTGCGTCGCTGCCGGTGGCCGGTAATGGCAAACCGGTGCGCCTCGTCCCGAATATGTTGAACCAGGTGCAGCGCCGGGGAATGGGCGTCAAGTATAAGGGGCCGACCGCGTTGTAACAAGAAAAGTTGCTCCATTCCCGCACGCCGCTCGGGGCCTTTGGCCACGCCCACCAGCAAGACACCATATACGCCAATTTCGGCGAGCACCTCCGCCGCAGTGGACAACTGCCCCTTGCCGCCGTCGATAAACAGGATATCCGGCAACCTGCCCTCACCGGCGAGAACGCGGGTATAGCGCCGCTGCAACGCCTGCGCCATGGCGGCATAGTCATCCCCCGGCGCAATGTCCTTGATATTGAAGCGCCGGTAGTCGCTCTTCAGTGGCCCTTCGGCATCGAACACCACACAGGAAGCCACTGTTCTCTCTCCCGCTGTATGGCTGACATCGAAACACTCCATGCGGGCTGGCGGCTCATCCAGACCCAGCGCTTCCTGCAATGCTTCCAGGCGCACCCGGGCGTTGCTGCTGCTGGCAAGGCGGCTTCCCAGAGCAATTTCCGCATTGTGTACAGCCATCTTCAGCCAGCGTGCACGCTCACCCCGGGGGGTCTGACGCAGATATACTTTTCTGCCCGCCTGCCGTCCCAGGGCTTCCTGCAACAGCTCCTGGTCATCAACCTTGTGGTTGACGAGAATCTCCGTGGGCACCTGTTTCCCCAGATAATACTGGGCGATAAATGCGGAAAGTATCTCCCCGGCCTTCCGCCCCTTGCTGCCGCGGGGGAAGAATTGCTTGTTACCCAGGTTCCTTCCCTGGCGGATAAAGAAGACTTGTACACAGGCCTGCTCTTCTCCCATGGCGCAGGCGACGATGTCCAGATCCCCTTTTTCACCGCTGACATACTGGCGTTCCTGTACCTTGCGTATGGCTTCGATCTGATCCCGATAGCGCGCCGCCTGCTCAAACTCAAGAGCGGCGGACGCCTGCTCCATACGTTGCACGAGGCCATTCACTACATCATGAGCCTTGCCCTGCAGGAACAATACGATATCCTGCACATCCCGCATGTACTCCTGCCGCCCGATCAGTCCCACGCAAGGGCCGGAGCAACGCTTGATCTGATGCTGCAAGCAGGCGCGGGAACGGTTGTTGAAATAGCTGTTTTCACACTGGCGCACCGGAAACAGTTTCTGCAACAGATACAGGGTTTCCTTTACCGCCGCACTGCTGGGATAGGGGCCGAAGTAACGCCCCTTGTCCCTGCATGCGCCGCGATAGAAGCTGATGCGGGGAAAATCATCATCAGACAGGTAGATATAGGGGTAGCTTTTGTCATCCCGCAGCAGAATGTTGTAGCGGGGTTTGAGCGCCTTGATCAGGTTGTTTTCCAGCAGCAACGCTTCGGCTTCCGTATGCGTTACGGTAATCTCAATGGCATGAATCTGCGACACCATGGTCTGAATGCGCAGATTGCCGGAGCGCTGAAAATAGCTGCTGACGCGGCGTTTCAGATTCTTTGCCTTGCCCACATACAGTACTTTCCCACCAACATCGAGCATGCGGTACACTCCTGGCCGGTGGGTCAGGGTCTTGAGAAAGGCTGCAGAATCGAAGGAAGGGTTCTTTTTCGTCATGGTTTGAAAAGCGGTGCACAACAAGGGAAGTTTGCCGCAGAACAAGGCCGGGCGCGAGGTTTTTCCCTTTCAAGAACAACAAAACGGCCTGAGAGCCGCCAGCCTGGCAACCGTTTCAACGCAATAACTGCTTGGCGCGTTCAAACACCTGGCGGAACATCAGCGGCGTCAGGCGCCGGGTCTGGGTGTTGTACCGGCTGCAGTGATAAGAATCCAGCAGTATCTTTCCCTCCGCCAGATCATGTTCAGCCCCATGGGCGAAGGGAAAATCCACTTGGCGTTTGCCCATGGCCGCTACCACGGCGCGATGAGCGATGCCTCCCAACGCCAGAACCACGCTCGCAGGAGGCAATGATTGAAGTTCCTGCTGCAGAAATGCGTTGCATTCCCGTATCTCGCTGCCAAGGGGCTTATTCTGCGGGGGGAGGCATTTTACCGCATTGGTAATGCGGCAGTTGACCAGCTGCAAACCATCATCCATCTGCATGGACACCGGCGCGGTGGAAAAACCACAGGCAAAAAGCGTTTCATACAGCAGGATGCCCGCATGGTCGCCGGTGAAAGGGCGCCCCGTGGCATTGGCGCCATGCATGCCTGGCGCCAGACCCACGACCAGCAGGCGTGCGGCGGAATCGCCAAAAGGAGCAACCGGTCGGCAATGATAGTCTGGGTGTTGTCCCTTTACCTCCCGCAGAAAGCCGCTCAGGCGCGGGCAGGCCTGGCAAGCCGGGTCGAACTCAGCAGCCTTCATCCATTCAACTCGATCAACCCATGGCGCAGCGCAAAATGCGTCAGCTCTACATCATTGTGGATTTCCAGTTTTTCAAACAGCCGGGTGCGGTAGGTACTGACGGTCTTGGGGCTGACAAACAGCGCATCTGCAATCTGCCGGGTGGTGCTGCCCTTGGTAATCATCAGCATTACCTGCATTTCCCGGGCAGACAGTTTGGCCAAGGCGGTCGATTTTCCCTTGTTTACCAGCGCAGAAAGACTCAGACGCTGGGCCACTTCATTGCAGATATAATGCTCTTCCCGCATCACCTGGCGAATCGCCAGGGACAATTCATCCGCCGGGCAACCTTTGGTCAGATAGCCAACCGCCCCGGCATCCAGGAGCTGATTGGGGAAAGGCTGGTCATCCAGGGCGGTCAGGGCGATCACCTTGCTTTCCGGGTCGATGCGAAGAATGCGCCGGGTTGCTTCTATGCCGCCAATACCTGGCATGTTCACATCCATCAGGATCACATCCGGCGAAGTGCGGCGCACGAACGCCACCGCATCTTCCCCGTTTTCCGCTTCCGCCACCACGGTAATTCCTTCCTGGGCATCAAGAATGCTCTTCATTCCCGAACGGAACAAAGCATGGTCATCTACCAGTAAAACCTGAATCATTTCTTTCCGTACAGTCCAAGCAACAACTGTCCCATCCTACTCCATGGCAACACCTATTTCCAACCGCAAAAATACCCATCATCCGCCCCGCTGATGTAAACTTGCGGGATCCATACCAGGGGATTTTTCCTGTGATCACAAAGCAACGCAATCCCGCCAGCAAACTTCGCGCCTTTACCGGAGTATCTTTCCGCTTCACCATCAAGGGCACCTGCATGGCGCCTGTCCTGGACGACGGCCAGCAAGCGCTGGTGCGACGATCCTTTCTGTATCTGCCCGGCGATATCATCGTCTTTGAAACCCATTGCGGGGAAATGCTGGCGCACCGCCTGCTCGGCTACTATCTGCGCCGCGGCAAGCTCCATTTTCTTACCCAGGCGGATAATGCGCCCACTGCGGACAGGGGGATCTCCCGGCGACAGATCATCGGCAAGATCCAGCATCCCGTCTCCTTCTCCAAGAGGCTGTTCAGCCTGGGCCGGTTCCTGCGTTACACAGGCAAGTGGACAACAGACCGTGCAGTTCGGTAAGGAATTTCTGCGCCATGCAGGCGATTTCCCCCAAGACAGGCAAGGCACACCCTGGGGAAAGGAAAACATCGCCATTGAATTCCTCGGCGGCCCCTATGTATTCTCCGGCCTGAATCCGGCGCAGCGAAAAGTCATCGGCCGGCGCTTCTCGGATTTGCTTTGCACCGCCCCGGCTGATTGCCCACCGCCGGTTCACACCCGCATCTACAAGCTTCCGGAGACTTGTTTCAAAACCATTGACACCAGAGACTGGGAATACCGGCTGGATTTCGACTACCGGCGGAAAGAGCTACGCATTGCCGGCCTGCGGTTTGTCGCCCATATACAGCTCGAACCACGCCTCGAAGCATGGATGTGGACGCCAGACGACAAAAATCTGGTTGCCAACAGCGCCTTTGAAAACATCTTCCGGGTGATCGTCGCCTATCGCTTGCTGGCCCGGGGCGGCATGGTGCTGCATAGCGCCGCTCTGGCTCGGGATGACAAAGCCTGGTTGTTTATCGGCCGCTCCGGCGCCGGAAAATCCACCATTGCAAAACTGGGCGAGAATGCAGGCATGAACATACTCAGCGACGATATGAATGCCATCGTCCTGGAGCACGGGCGATACCTGACGGAACAACTCCCCTTTGCCGGGGAACATGGACAAACCGCCCTCACAAAGGGAAGGTTTTCTGTACAGGCGGTGTATTACCTGCAAAAATCACAGCGAAACGGGCTGGAGGAAACAGCGGCCGCCCAGCGGCTGGCGCAACTGATGGTTTGCAGCCCGTTCGTCAATTCCGACCCGTACAGATATGCTGTTTTGGCGCAAAACCTTGCCGCCCTCCGAAACAAGGTCGGTGGTGGAAACCTGGAATTCCGCCTTGAAGGTGGTTTTCAAGAATGCCTGGGCGCCCCGAAAGTTACCATTCTCGACAAGACAGAATAGCGAATAGAGAGCCATGCCAGTTACCCCAGCCACCATATTGCAATTGAATTCCGATATTCGCCAGACCCGGCTTGCGGACGAAGGCGTCATCCTGCGTCAGGAAGAGGGCGAGGTTCTGGTGGTAAACGACATCGCCATTCGCTTCATCGAGCTGATCGACGGCAAAAGGAACATGGATGAGCTGACCGGCCTGCTGCTGCGGGAATATGAAGTTGAGCCCGACATCCTGGCTTCCGATCTCGCGGAATACGCCTGTGAGTTGCTTGAGCAGGGTGTACTCACCAGGGCCGAAGCATGAGCGGGTTTGCAGAGAAAATGCGCCAGACCTGGGAGCAGAACATTCTGTTTTCCGTATTACTGGAGCTTACTTATCGTTGCAACCTGAATTGTGTATTTTGCTACAACGAAAAAAATCCGCAGGAAAAACCCATTGGCCGCGAGCGGTATCTGAAGCTCTTTCAGGAACTGAAAAGCATGGGGGTTTTCAACCTGATTTTCAGCGGCGGCGAGCCCCTGGCGCACAGGGATTTTTTCTTCCTGGGGCGTCAGGCCAGAGAAATGGGTTTCGTAATCCGCATCAAATCGAATGGGCATGCCTTGCATCAGGCAACGGCAAGACGCCTCAAGGAAGAGCTGGATCCATTCATCATCGAAATCAGCATCCACGGCGCATGCGCTGAAACCCATGACAGGCAGACCCGGGTGCAAGGCAGCTTCGATCAGTTGATGCAGAACCTGCACATTCTCAGGGCGCACAAACTCCGCTTTCAACTCAACAGCGTACTGACTTGCTGGAATGAAAACGAGCTCACCGCAATGCAGCGCCTCGCCAGGAAATTTGCAGCGCCACTGAAATTCGACAGCCAGATCACGCCACGGGACAATGGCGACCCGTCACCATTGGCGCTTGCTCCCAGCGAACAGGGATTGCGTCATCTGCTCCAGATCCAGCTTCAGTCTGCGCCCCAAGGACAAGGAAACACTCCGTCCACGCGCAACTATTGCGGCGCGGGCGCTTCCACCATCGCCATCGACCCCGCCGGCAATGTATACCCCTGTGTGCAATGGCGGCAGGCAATTGGCAATGTGCAGAACCAAAACATACGCGAGATCTGGCAAGACAACGCCGCCCTGGCCGACATCCGCAAAAGCAACGAGCAGGCAAGGAAGAACATGCTGGCACTGGGCGAGAAAGCGGCCTTCGGCTCATTTTGCCCCGGCATGGCGGATCTGGTCGGTGGAAATGCTTCCACGATCTATCCTTCTGTGCATTTGCGCAGTAAACTAAGGGGAGAAATTTTGAACAGCACGGACAGGCCGAAGGTCAGGTAACGATGAAGAACACAGAGACAGGCGCGCAAGGGGCAGGAAAGAACGCTCCCAAGAAGCCCTACAGCAAGCCCCGCACCCTGAGCCGGGAACCATTGGAAGCCATGGCGGTGGTGTGTTCCGGCCCTACGGCCAAGGCCACGCCTTTTGGTTGCAATCTTGGGCCGATTTCATCATAAACCCCCAATCCAGGAGCGCCTGCAAGGAGGCTATTTCAGCGATAACACACAGGCATCAGCCCCTGCGTGAAAGCTTCCCCTGACGCGAAATCCTTTTTTCAACGCAATACCCGGAGCACAGAAGCGCACCTTTGCACCAGCTTCCACTTCGGTATTTTCCGCTTCCAGATAGCTTGAGGCGGCACACTCACGATCCTGATCAAAGAGCGCGCCATTCAAACGAAGCCTGCGCCCGACACAGTGCGTTGCGCCGCCCGTCCCCATCTCTCCACCAGCGAGGTCATTTGAGGAATCCGAGCCGGCATTGGTAACCCGCTGGCTCTTCACCGCACCAGGGCGAATCCTCACCGCCGGATCACCCAGCAAGGTATAGACCTTGGGCATGTAGTTGATCTGGGCCGAAGGCGCATATGCCTGCAATGCGGCGACAATGGCGTCTCCCAGCACCGGGTGGCCGGTAGCGTAAACCGCCTGCAACAAAGCGCGGTTCAGCTCCACCGCACTGGCGTTTTGCGACAGGCCGGTAGGCGCCCACATGGCGATTGCACCTGCATCCGTACCCACCACCAATTGCTCACCCAAGCTATCCACGCCCGCAAGGGCATGCCGGTTGACCACACAGCTCAATGCTGTCATTACCGGCGTTTGGGCGTTGGCCAGATCCGGCACATGGTCGGAAGTAAGAATCCCCTCCTCCGCCAGCCTGTCGACGCCACCATGCCCCAGATAATTCACCAGTCCCCTGCCGTCATTCAGGGCCGCCAGCAGATCATCATGGGCCTTGCCGGGATCTGCGGCATCCAGATAGATGTCCTGGCCGGCCAGAAGCGCAGCGGGCACTTCCGGGCGGATACTGTTGTTGCTGTCGGCAGGGAAATCTCCCGCCGCCGGGTCTGCATTGTCCGCCACCAATTGCACCAGCTGATCGGTAACCAGCGCCGATTCCCAGGCCTGCAGCTTGGCAAGATAGGCGAGCAGTTCCTGGCTGGTTCTGACCGGGATGCGGCCCACGGCCACCCGCGGCGCATTTCCACGCATGGCGCCGTAGAGATTGTCCGCTGCAAACATGCCGTCGGGCGTGCCGACGAATAGGGCCGGTACTTTATGGTCATCCCTTAGCTCGCCGCCAAGCAAGTGACGATGATCATAGCTGCTGTCGCCAACCAGGGCCAGATAACGCGGCGCCACCAGCCAATGGTCACGAGCGTAGTCCATAAACCGTCCAATGGCGGCCGGATCTTCGATGCCATGGTTGAATGCAAGATAGATTTCCTCCAGGGTCACCACCCTGGTGATCAGCCCGGAGGTGGCGCGGTAATCCGCCAATGCCCGGGCGGCGTCCTTCAGCTCCGCCGGGGCAACCACCAGATAATCCGCCTGATTCGCCGGTATGTTCAATTGCGGCTCGACATAACCTTGCAGCCATGCCGGCGCTTTTACGGCTCCATCCTCAATCAGGAGGAAGCGTCCCTCGCCTCCGCTGATAAAGCTTGCCCGGTAACCGCTGCCGGAAGCTTCCAGGGAAATGTTCTCCACCAATACAGGCCGCCCGGGATTGTCGATACGCAGGATGCGCGCCGCGCCGCCACGCAGGCCGTCGATGGTCGCCACTGTATCGGCGCCGATGTGGAAATGCAGGGTGCCGTTTTGCGCCACCAGCTTGCGTGGGTAACGAACATCGAAGCTGTTGAAATAGACCCAACTGACAGCATCGGGAATATCCGGATGAAGCAGCGTCAGGGTATTTTCACCCTCCCTGAGCACACCGGATGGCACTGCAAGCTGCACTGTATGCATACGTTGCCCATCCCAGTTCAGGCCGCCGATTTCAACGCCATTGAGTTGCACGTTCACCGCATGTTCTGTTTCCGAATACCCTTCCAGTTCCAGCGCCAGCTCTGCAACACCGCCAGCGACACTGTGCAATTGAAAATTGTATTCAGCCTGCTGGTAACCCGAGGCGTTGGCCAACCTTCCCCAAAACCAGTAGTCCCTGACGGCACGGGTCAGCACGGGTATTTCATCCTCCTCGAAATGTTGCTCGGAAACAAAAGCCGCCGGTGATACAGATGCGGGATTTCCGCCATCTTCCGCGGCCATGATGGTTCCCGGCCCGATTGTCAGCAGCAGCACATTGTCCCGTGTATAAATACTGTCGATAGCTTCCGCATAGAAATAGAGGCCAGCGCCATTGTCTGCGGGCAACCAGGCGATCTCGTTTCCGCCCGAGTGCAATGCCAGTTGCTGCTGCCCGATGTATGTGCTGACGGTTGCCTCGGCCATATTCAACCGGGCTGAAATTTCGGTGGCCGACAGATAGTACAAACCTGTTTCACGGATACCGATGCGGATTCCATCCACGGCGCCCGGGGGAGCTTCCGCCACTCCCGGGGATTGATTCCTCTCTGGCACCGCTGACGTAGCAGCCGCAACCTGTTTCGCCGTCACGCTATAGGGCACCCGGGCGGCGCTTTCCCGCGCCATTTCCCCGCCTGTTTCCAGGTCGATTTCATAAGGCCCATAGATGCGCTGATTGCCCTTGGACTCCAGCTCAATGAGGCGATACAACAGGGTCTCACCCGCCCGGGCCTCATCATCCATATAGGTGTAAGCGCCCCCCTGGGGATCGCTAAGCCCGAGACCGGGAACAATCTTCCCCTGATTCAGCCGCTCCCACCCGCCGGCGTTCTTGCGTTCCACATAGAATCCCAGCGTACCCACTTCCGAAGCCGTGTTCCAATGCAGTAAAACGCCATCGACACGGGCTGAAGCGCCAAAATCAGTCACTACCGCCTGGGTCAGGGCCGGCCCGATGCGCAATCCGCACAAGCCGCCGGTAGCGAAGGGAGTGGTCGTCTCGTCGTCGAAGCTGGCCCGGGTCGCATTCGCGGAAGCGGCATCCGCAGTGACCGCGGTAACGACACTGGGATCAGGCACGGTAATGCTGTACGCCATTACGGCGGTTTCGCCCGCCGCCACGGTTCCTATGCTCCAGGTAAAGGTTCCACTGCCCCCCACTCCCGGGGCGCTGCTCATGCTGCCGTGGGTGGGGAAGGCGGCCCGCACCCCGCCATAGGTTACCGGTGCGGGAACCTCGCCATTCACCACGGCGTTGGTGATATCGAAGGCGGTGGGGTTGATCAAGCGAATGGTGACAGTGAATTCGTTTGGATTTCCACCGGGGTCATTCTGGCGCACCCATTGGGCGAGATAGGGCTTGACTGGAGCGCCGACAGGATTGCCGGTGGTGCCTGTTCCAAGGTAGGAGCGAAAAGCCCGCCCATCGTTCAGGGCAAAGCGGCTGGCCGGCGGGGTGGCGCTCCCTCCGGTTTCCGGGTAAAAGAACCAGTTCCCGTAGTTGGCTCCGGCAGTCAAGGAAATATTTGCTGTCCAGACGCCATAATCCTCTGCGCTATCATCGCTGGACTCGAAAATCCGGCTTTCATTCTGCCAGTTGCCGTTTCCGGAAAGGGCAAATGCCGCCAGGACATTGCCCTGCCGGGTGCTCAGGCCAAGACTGCCGTTATTGTCAAAATCAAAATTCTGTTGCCCGATCAGACAACCAGAAGTGACATAGGGATAATTGGTTGTGGATTGCGTCCCCCCGGAGATGCTGGGCCCCATGTTGCTGTTGTAATAAAACACATTGAGGCTGGAGTTGCTGGAAGCATCATAAGCCCGCACACCCAGGCGGTTCACATCATTTCCTGTGGTCACCGCGCTGCTTTGATCCACGCGGAACTCCCAATACCCTGGTGCGGGATTCAATACCGGACTTGCGGCCCATGTAGCCCAGTTGTTGTCGCACCCTGAGCAGCTTCCCGCAGCCAGCGTGGCATCAAAACCAGGATGAACCGCACCTGTCGGATTGTGCAGGGTATAGCGAACGGCGGTGTTGTAGCCGCTCCTGCCGACATCATGATTGGCCCCGGCTCCAATATCGGCATCGAAAATATCCACCTGCAATTCACTGGTTCCCGGCGGTACTTCTATCCAGTAGGAATAGTAGGTGTTCAATCCAGCTGCGCCGCCAGTGCACCCCGTGTTGTTGTTTGCAGAATAGGCATCACCCCAGCTGCAACTTGCGCCCGCGCCTTGTATGGTGATCAAGTCCGCCGGCCCTGTGCCGGTTGTGGCCCCAAAACCCGGTTCAGCAGGAAGAAACGCCAGCACGGCTCCCAATAACAACAGCGTTGCCCAATAGGGGCAGGCCCCGGAAAAGGAGTTTTCCCGATTTGGCAGAGCAGGATGCTGGTTTTTTGTGCACACAGTAGATCCTTGAGTAAACTGGCGGGCAAGCACAAGCATTGAAATATAACACCGCTTCATAACAAACGGCCTAGCGCCTGTTAACACGAATCCAATCGGCGCTGTTGTAGCGGAAAAACGCCAGGCAAGGCGCGAGGAGAAAAGTTTGCTTGTTCCAAAGGAACGACGAGCAACGCCGAATGGCGCTTTTCCGGCGCGACCCGTAGGGCTGGGGGGCTGCTTTTCCACCCAGCGGCGTTATCATTCGTCCATGTAGTGTCACTACACTTCACTCATTCTGCCTTGCCGGGTGAAAAAACAACCCCGGCAGCGTCTATTGGATTCGTCTTAGCAGGCCCGAATGCAACATGGACTTTGATCATACCCCGGCATAGTTTGCAGCGCAAACCTTACGCCCGGAAAACAAACCCGACAAACATGCCCATGTATTCCCTGATCGCCCTCGTTGATCCCGCCAAAGCAGACGCATCGGGAAGCCAGTCCAGCAGTGTGGCCGGGGTTTCCACCAGCTGGTAGTCCGTGGCCGCCGGTACAATCCGGAATCCCAAGCGCGCAAACTCGAAACTGGCTCTGCGCATATGATAGGCCGAAGTTACCAGCAGTATTGTATTGGCCGCATGCATATGCAGTATATCCGCCGAGTATTCGGCATTCTGCCAGGTATTGCGGCTCGCCTCTTCCAGCACCATGGCTTCATCAGGAATGCCCAGATCCAGGAGGATCTTTTTCATGGATACCGCTTCCGGCTCGAAGCCCGGCGCGTTACCCCCGGTCAGCAGAAGGATGGGGGCCTTGCCGGCCTTGTACAGGGCTGCGGCATGCAACAGCCGATCTACACTGCCGGAAAGATCCGCTACACCGGTTCCGGGCACCACCCCCCTGGTCATGCCGCCCAGCAAAACGATGGCGTCCGCTTTCGGCATCGAAGCCACGGGCAAGGGGGGAAACTGCTGCTCCAATGTGCCTGCTATCCAGTTGGAGAAGCGCGGGGTTGAACATACCCACAGCGTCACCACAGCAATGCCCAGTATTGCCAGCGCCGAAGACCTCTTTCCCCGCCACAGCAAAACCAGGGCCAGCAGGGAAAGGGTGATGGAAAAGCCCAGGGGATAGAGAAACAGGGGCAGCAGCTTGGTCAATTGAAAGCTAGCTTCTGACATCCAACCACCCCGCAATAACCGGCGCCAGGAATTTACGCAGGATTATCGTACAGGTATTTCATCATTGCATGTAATGCAGGCATCCAGGTCTTTCAGGATCCCGTTCTGGATGCTGTAGATCCACCCGTGGACAGACAGCTCCCGCCCCTGCTTCCAGGCATTTTGCACGATTGTGGTATTGCAGACATTGGTTACCTGCTCACGCACATTCAGTTCGCAGAGCAGATCCAGCTTGTCTTCATGATCAAGCCCCTCAAACCGCCCGGCATTGAAACGGATGACATCCTTGATATGCCGCAGCCAGTTGTCGATCAACCCATGTTCCTGATCTTCCATTGCCGCCCGGATGCCGCCACATCCATAGTGGCCGCAGATAATGATATGTTTGACCTTGAGCACGTCTACAGCAAACTGGATAACGGAAAGGCAGTTCAAATCCGTATGCACGACGACATTTGCAATATTGCGATGCACAAACACTTCGCCAGGAGGCAGGTTCACAATTTGATTGGCGGGAACCCGGCTGTCCGAACAGCCGATCCACAAATATTCTGGCGACTGCTGCTTGGATAGCTCAGAAAAAAACGCCGGATCTTCCTCCTTGATGGTATTCGCCCATTCCCGATTCCTGTCAAAAAGATATTTTAATGTTTTCAACGCGTTGCTCCTCCTCAGGTATTTTTTTCTATAATGTTCGTTGGCTTGCCGTCCAGGCTTACCTGGTTTTTCCGTCGCCAGTACTCTACCAGACCTTCCTCACCCTTCTTCTCGGCCCAGTTGCGCAATGCTTCCCTGTCTTCGACATAATCGAAAAAAGGCACCGCCATGCCGCAAGAAGTCTGAACAAGATCCACCGCAAAGTCAAAAATCTGTCTTGCCCCCGGAACAGGTTTGAACAGGGAAAGCAGCTCACTCCATTCCGGGTCATTCCTGTGCACTGCTTTTGCAGTTCCGTACAGGCGCAGAATCAGCGGCTTTCCCTCGAAAGCGGCAAACATTATTGTCATTCGTGAATCCTCCTGGACATGGGCCGAAGTTTCATTCGCGCTTCCCGTAAGATTCAACCAAACCACCCTGTTCCCATCGACGATCCTCAGGGAATCCATGCCTTTTGGCGATATGTTTATCCTGCTGTCTGCTGTTGCCGTGCCTACGAAAAATATCTTTTGCTCGTAAACAAAGCGTTTCAGTTCTTCTGATATGTCCGAATACAATTGTCCCATGTCTATCAATTCCTGTGCACAGAAAACCCGCAAGAACACTGGTGCATCCGATGCAAGGCCCACAGCGATTTTTCAACGCATCTTTCTTGAAATAAGCCAGTAGGTAATGCCAAGGGCAAAAACAACCGCCGCTGTGGCGAAAATAAACGGCGGTGTAATATTCTCGAAATCAAATATGATGACCTTACGCGAAATAGCCATCAAGGCAGTGGCAACCACCAACCTGACGGGGATGACATCGGTTTTCAGGTACATCGAGATGTTGATGAATATCTCAATGGCAATCAACACCGCCAGGAATGCGCCAAATGTCGCAAGTATATCGTTGATGCTCAGGAGCAGGAATGGAGGAGCAGTGATGCGTTGATACAACACATATATGACGTCACCTATGCCCCAAACGATCACCAGCACCATCAATAGCGCCAACACTTTTACCGCAAAGCGGATAACACAGTGCAATAACTCGATAAACGGATCTTCATGTTCTTTGGTTAAGTCATGGCCAGGCTCAGGCTCAACGAGACCATCTGTTTCTTTATCCATATCAATTACTCAATGGTTATTATTAACCCGGCACCAATACAGGCCACCGCCGGTCGCTGTGTATCGATGCCCAGCCGGACATTCGAGCGCTGCCACATTCATTCTACAGCAAGCTTGATTACACGGGGTTACGCCATGGGCTTGTTCACGATTCCCTTGAGGAGCCCGTAATTCAGGCCTGGAAGAAGCAGGCTGTATCCAAGCAGTTCGGGAACAAAGCGGAGTGCGATCAACGGCAGGCGATTGGCGCAGCCTATACGCAGTTAGGGGACGCATCAAATGCAAGCGGCAAGTTCATGGCTTACGATTAACCTGGCACCAATATATACCATGTTCAGGGCGTCAGGCAGGTGTCAGAACAAGGCGCAGCGCGCAGGCAAGGGTTGTTCCCTTGTCAAGCGTTGCAACGCCGTACTGGCGCCTGCCTGACGC
>Ga0256834_1001671_pt1 | contig 14722 bp, 12 predicted proteins | sample 4281140metaG_FD_190536 | JGI IMG/M metagenome (GOLD analysis project Ga0256834, IMG submission 190536) | Hydrothermal vent microbial communities from East Pacific Rise, Pacific Ocean - 4281-140 | ecosystem: Environmental > Aquatic > Marine > Hydrothermal vents | place: Pacific Ocean: East...
ATAGTACTTTTGCCGATTAGAGAAATTATTTAAAATGATAGAGAATATTATTGAGCCACCAAAAGCTGAAAAGATTGAAAAAAGGTTGAAGATTCATGGTGATGTAAGAATTGATAATTATTATTGGCTAAACGAAAGAGAAAATCCAAAAGTTATTGATTATTTAAATGCTGAAAATTCATATTACGATACAATAACAGCAGATACAAAACAATTTCAGAAAGAATTGTTTAAAGAAATGAAATCACGTATTAAAGAAGACGATGAGTCTGTACCTTATAAAAAAAATGGATTTTATTATTTAACGCGTTTTGAGAAAGGCAAACAATACCCTATTTATATCCGCAAAAAGGAAACCATAGAAGCTAAGGAAGAAATTATATTTGATGTTAATAAAATGGCAGAAAAATATAATTATTTCAGACTTTCAGGTTTGGCTGTAAGCCCAAATAATAAATTGGTTTCTTTTGGTGTTGATACGGTTAGTAGAAGACAGTTTACACTACAGTTTAAAAATTTAAAAACAGGTGAATTATATCCTGAAAAAATTGAAGATACAACAGGTGCTGCGGCTTGGGCAAACGATAATAAGACCGTTTTTTACACACAAAAAAACCCGGAAACGTTACGTAGTGAAAAAATATTCAGGCATATTTTAGGTACAGATCCTTCTACTGATACTGAAGTGTATTTTGAAGAAGATGAGGCATTTAGTACTTATGTTTATAGAACAAAATCTGATAAATATATTATCATTGGTTCACATAGTACAGTTTCTACTGAGTATCGTATTCTAGAAGCTGGAAATCCAACAGGAGAATTTAAAGTATTTCAACCTAGAGAACGCGATTTAGAATATAATATAGCACATTACGGAGATTATTTTTATATACTTACCAATAAAGATGGAGCTACAAATTTTAAATTAATGAAAACTCCTGAAAAGGAGACTTTAAAAGAAAATTGGTTTGATGTTATTTCACATAGAGCAAATGTTTTATTAGAAGATATTTCTATTTTTAAAGATTTTTTGGTGGTTGAAGAGCGCATAAATGGATTAAATAAGATTAGGATTATGCGTTGGGATGACTCAGAAGATTATTATTTGCCATTTGAAGAGGAAGCATATGCTGCAGGTGTTTATTTCAATCCAGAATTTGACACAAATGTAATTCGTTATGGATACAATTCAATGACTACTCCAAGTTCTGTGATAGATTTTAATATGGTAACTAAAAGAAAAGAAATTAAAAAAGAACAACAGGTTTTAGGAGGTAAATTTGATAAGAATAATTATAAAAGTAAACGTTTGTGGGCAACAGCTACTGATGGAACAAAAATTCCAATATCTTTAGTTTATCACAAAAATACATTACTAACATCAAATACTCCTTTACTTTTATATGGTTATGGTTCATATGGGCATACCATAGATGCAGGGTTTAGTTCAACTCGCTTAAGTTTGTTAGACAGAGGATTTATTTTTGCAATTGCACATGTGAGAGGAAGTGAATACTTAGGTAGAAAGTGGTATGAAGATGGAAAGTTGTTAAAGAAAAAAAATACCTTTTCAGATTTTATTGATTGTGCAAAATTTTTAATAAAAGAACAATACACATCTAAAGAGCATTTGTACGCAAGTGGCGGCTCAGCCGGCGGGTTGTTAATGGGTGCTGTTATAAATATGAACCCAGATTTGTTTCATGGAGTTGTAGCCTCTGTTCCTTTTGTTGATGTTCTTACTACAATGTTAGACGATAGTATACCATTAACTACAGGTGAATATGATGAATGGGGAAACCCAAATGAAAAAGAGTATTATGATTATATAAAATCTTATTCACCGTACGACAATGTTTCTAAACAAAAATACCCAAATTTATTAATAACAACTGGTTTAAATGACTCTCAGGTACAATATTTTGAACCTGCGAAATGGATTGCCAAACTACGTGAGTTTAAAACGGATAAAAATGTTTTAATAATGCATACAAATATGGAAGCAGGTCATGGAGGAGCATCAGGGAGATTTGATGCATTAAAAGAAGTCGCTCGAGATTATAGTTTTATTCTAGATTTAGAAGGTTACATAAGTTTTAAAAAAAATTATTAAATTTGCACGTTATTGATATTTTATGAATAACACATTTACGGAATTACTCATAGTTAGAATAAAACTCTAAAAGATGACAAAAAATACAGGTATAAGTAACAATATTTTAGACCTTATTGGTAACACTCCTCTAATTAAATTAAATAAAATCACAAAAAATCTCACTGGTAACTTTTATGTAAAATATGAAGGTTTTAATCCTGGCCATTCTATGAAAGATAGAATAGCTATACATATCATAGAAGAAGCTGAGAGGCAAGGATTATTAAAAAAAGGAAGTACCATTATTGAAACAACCTCAGGGAATACAGGTTTTAGTATTGCATTGGTTAGTATAATTAAAGGATATAAATGTATACTTGCAGTTAACTCTAAAGCTTCAGCAGGAAAAATTAATATGCTAAAAGCTATGGGAGCAAAAGTATACGTATGCCCAGCACATGTGAACGCAGATGATCCACGTTCATATTATGAAGTTGCAAAAAGGCTTCACAGAGAGACAGCAAACTCAGTATATATTAATCAATATTTCAACAAGTTAAATGGAGATGCACATTACCATTCAACAGGTCCTGAGATTTGGAATCAAACTAATGGAGAAGTAACGCATCTAGTTGCAGCAAGTGGTACTGGAGGAACGATTTCTGGTGTTTCTAAATATTTAAAAGAACAAAACCCAGCCATTAAAACTCTGGGTGTTGATGCTTTTGGTTCAATTTTGAAGAAATTTCATGAAACAAGAGAATTTGATAAAAATGAAATATATCCATACAGAATTGAAGGATTAGGGAAAAATTTGATTCCAACGGCAACAGATTTTGATTTAATTGATGTTTTTGAAAAAGTAACAGATGAAGCTGCCGCTCACAGAGCTAGAGAATTAGCATTAACAGAAGGATTATTTACAGGATATACCAGTGGGGCAGTAGTACAGGCAACATTGCAATATGCTGAAAAAGGATATTTTAATGAAGATTCAAAGGTTGTTTTAATTTTGCCAGACCATGGTTCTCGTTATATGGAAAAAATTTATAGTGATGAATGGATGCGTGATCAAGGTTTTTTTGATACTCAAAAACAGGCTCATGAAGTTGTAGAATATATCAAATAGTATTTAATTCAAACAATTTTAAAGAGGCTAAAATTTATTTTTAGTCTTTTTTTTTGTTCAACTATCATTTGAATAGCAAAAAAAAAATACCGTACTTTGCAATCTCGTTGAATGTGAGTAGTAATTTACATTTTGCCCAAAATAATTAACAATGAAAGATTTATTTGAAAGAATAGTAAAAGACAAGGGCCCTCTTGGAAAATGGGCTAAACAGGCTGAAGGGTATTATGTTTTTCCAAAATTAGAAGGAGAAATTTCAAACAGAATGAGGTTTAACGGAAAAGAAGTTATTACTTGGAGCATTAATGATTATCTAGGATTAGCCAATCATCCCGAAGTTAGAAAAGTAGATGCTGAAGCCGCTAAAGAATATGGTATGGCGTATCCAATGGGAGCTAGAATGATGTCAGGACATACAAAATTTCATGAGCAACTAGAACGAGAATTAGCCGATTTTGAAGAAAAAGAGGCTGCTTACTTAGTAAATTTCGGTTATCAAGGAATGGTATCAGCTATTGATGCTTTGGTAAGTAAAAATGATGTTATTGTTTATGATATGGATGCACATGCCTGTATTATTGATGGTGTTAGATTACACCCTGGTAAGCGTTTTACTTTCAAGCATAATGATATTAAAAGTTTAGAAAAGAATTTACAAAGAGCAACCAAAATAGCAGAGGAACACAATGGAGGAATTCTAGTTATTTCTGAAGGTGTTTTTGGTATGCGTGGTGAACAAGGTAAGCTAAAGGAGATTATTGATTTAAAAAAAGAATATAACTTTAGACTATTAGTTGATGATGCACACGGTTTTGGAACATTAGGTAAAGAGGGTAGAGGTACAGGATTTGAACAAGGAATTCAAGAAGGTATTGATGTTTACTTTGCAACATTTGCAAAATCAATGGCTGGTATTGGAGCTTTCTTTGCTGCTGATAAAGATATAATTCAATACTTACAATATAATATGCGTTCTCAAATGTTTGCAAAATCTCTACCAATGCCAATGGTGAAAGGAGCTCTAAAACGTTTGGATATGTTGAGAACAATGCCTGAATTAAAAGAAAAACTTTGGCAGAATGTTGATGCACTTCAAAATGGATTAAAAGAAAACGGATTTGATATTGGGAAAACAAATACCTGTGTTACTCCAGTATTTTTAGAAGGAGATATTCCAGAAGCAATGGCTATGGTAAACGATTTACGTGAGAATCATGGCATATTTTGTTCAATCGTAGTTTATCCTGTAATCCCAAAAGGAATGATTCTTTTAAGATTAATACCAACAACAACTCATACATTAGAAGATGTGGCGGTAACTATAGAATCTTTTTCTGCAATTAGAACCAAGCTTGAAAAAGGGATATATAAACGTATTGCAGCTACTATGATATAATTGCTTTAACAGCCTTAAAAAAGTCTTTTAGAATTCTTAAAAGACTTTTTTATTTTATTAGTAAATATACTAATACCCTTGAGATAAGTTTTTAAGAGCATTTTTATTTATTATTTTAATTTTTTTGCTTATCAAATCAATAATCCCATCTTTTTTCAAGTTTGATAATAATCTAATAGCAGATTCAGTAGCTGTTCCAATTGTATTTGCAATTTCCTCTCTAGTTAAAACAACATCAATACACCCCTCATTATCTTGCCCGAAAATTTCTTCTAAATTAAGTAATGTTTCAGCTAATCTATCTTTTACTGGTTTTTGAGCCATTTGAGAAACTAAAGTATTTGCTTCATTTAATTGATGGGATATGTTTTTCATTAAATTTAAAGAAAATTGAGAATTTTCTTTAATAGTTTCCAAAATATCCCCTTTTGGAATAAAACAAACACGCATATCTTCCAATGCTGTACAATTTAAACCTACAGGCTCATCACTTAAAATAGATCGTTGCCCTAAAATATCTCCTCCTTTAATAAATTTTATAATTTGTTCTTTACCATTTGTATTCAATTTCGTTAACTTACATTTACCATCTCTAATACAATACAACCCATTTATGGCATTTCCTTCCGTCATTAAATTTTCACCTTTTTTAATCATCAAGGAAGTTTTATGTTCTGAAAACCGCTGTAATTCTTCCTGTGTTAGTGTTTTTATAGCATTAAAACTCTTAATAATACAATGTGAACAATCTGCCATGTTAAATCAATTTATACTTAGTAGTAAATTATTGCAAATGTACAAAATATAATGATATTTGTCATTTCATTCATAATAAATGAATAGTTTTGTGATGATTTTTTTTTAAAGAATATGAGTTTAAATAGTTGTTATCATTGTGGAGCGGATTGCGGTAAAAAACCAATACTTTTTAACGAAAAAAAATTTTGTTGTAATGGCTGTAAAACGGTATATGAAATATTAAATGTAAATGAGTTAAATTGTTATTATGATTTACAATCTACGCCAGGAACAATTCCTACCGAAATTAAAGGGAAATACAATTATTTGGAAAATGAGGATATTATTGAAAAACTTATAGAATTTAGTGATGGAGAAACATCAGTTGTTGAGTTTTACATACCAAGTATACATTGTAGCTCTTGTATTTGGGTACTAGAAAATTTAAATAAGCTAAATGGAGGTGTAGCTACTTCTATGGTGAATTTTCCTAAAAAAACACTAAGGATTACTTTTAAAAATAAAGAAACAAATTTAAAGCAACTAGTTGAGTTAATAACTTCTATAGGTTATGAACCTTATATAAGTTTAGAAGATGCAGATGCTAAACAAAGTAAAGTTGATAAAAAATTAATTTATCAAGTATCAATTGCGGCATTTGCTTTTGGAAATATTATGTTATTATCATTTCCAGAATATTTCGCTGTACAAGAGTTTTGGTTAAATAAATACAAACCAATGTTTAGGTGGTTAATGTTTATAATGTCAATACCTGTTGTATTTTATTCAGCAAAAGATTATTTTATCTCGGCTTATAAAGGAATTAAGCATAAAATTTTAAATATTGATGTCCCTATTGCTTTAGGGATTTCGGTATTATTTTTAAGGAGTTCTATTGAAATTATATTTAATATAGGCTCTGGATTTTTTGATAGTTTAACAGGTTTAATTTTCTTTTTATTGCTAGGAAAACTATTTCAACAAAAAACGTATAATTTTTTATCATTTGAACGAGATTATAAATCATATTTCCCAATTGCTGTTACAAAAATTATTGATGGTGTCGAAAAAAATATTCCAGTAAAAGATATTGAAAAGGGAGATAGGCTCTTAATTAGAAATGAAGAATTAATTCCTGTTGATGGTATACTAATTAACGGAAATGCAGCAATCGATTATAGCTTTGTAACGGGTGAATCAATCCCAGTAATAAAAAAATCGGGAGATAAGTTATTTGCAGGTGGAAAGCAAACAGCTGGAGCCATTGAGATGGAAGTTATTAATACAATGTCTCAAAGTTATTTAACACAATTATGGAGTAACGATGTATTTAATAAGAAGAATGAAATTACCATAAAAAATATTACAGATTCTATTAGTAAATACTTCACAATAGCCATATTAACAATTGCTTTTTTTGCAGGTGTTTTTTGGTATTATTACAATCCGTCAATGCTCTTTAATGTTATAACTGCAGTATTAATTATTGCTTGCCCTTGCGCATTGGCTTTATCGGCACCTTTTGCAATTGGTAATATGTTAAGGATTTTTGGCTATAAAAAATTCTATTTAAAAAATGCAGAAACCATTGAAAATATATCAAAAATAACAACTATTATTTTTGATAAAACCGGTACAATTACTTCAAATAATAAAACTAAAATTAACTTTGAAGGAGATAAATTGAGTGCTGTAGAAGTTAGAGCTATAAAAAGTGTATTGAGGGCTTCTAATCACCCATTGAGTAGGTTATTGTATAAATATATTAAAGAAGAAACATTAGAAAAAGAGTTAACAAATTTTGAAGAGGTATTAGGTAGTGGTATAAATGCAACAATTAACAATATGAATATAAAATTAGGTTCGGCTAATTTTGTTGGAAAGAAATCACTAAAAACAAATGAAACAGCTATATATGTAACAATTAAAGGTAAATATAAGGGGTGCTTCACCTTTAAGAATAGTTATAGAAAAGGAATGAAGGAGGTTTTTGAAACCCTTTCAAAAACATATAAGCTAATTATTTTATCTGGAGATAATGAAGGAGAAAAAAACTATTTAGAAAAATTATTACCCAAAAATACCCAATTTGAATTTAATCAAAAACCTGAAAATAAATTGGAATATATTAAAAGCCTTCAGGAGAAAGGAGAAAAAGTAATGATGATAGGTGATGGACTTAATGATGCGGGTGCATTAGCACAAAGTAATGTTGGAATTGCTATTTCTGAAGATGTAAATGTGTTTTCTCCAGCTTGTGATGCAATCTTAGATGCAAAACTTTTCAACAAATTACCTAAGTTTTTAACACTCTCTACCAAAACAATAACAGTAATTAAAGTGAGTTTTCTGATATCATTTTTTTATAATATTATTGGAATGTATTTTGCTTTAACAGGTCAGTTAGAACCTGTTGTAGCGGCCATATTAATGCCTTTGAGTTCAATATCGATAGTCGTTTTTGTAACCATTATTACCAATTGGATTTCAAGAAAATTATAAATTACTCTGATTAATGGTAAAGATTGTATAATTTTACAAAATGATAAATGTCATATTATATGTTTGATTTTAAATATATATTTGACCCAAATCAAAAACAAAACTAGTAACTAAAAAATGGAAGTAGTCTACATAACAATAGGCGTTAGTGTTATTGTTGCCATATTATTTTTCATTGCGTTTATTATATCAGTAAAATCTGGACAGTATGAGGATACTTACACCCCTTCGGTACGTATGTTATTTGATGATGAATTAGTTTCAGAAAAAAAAGAGAAAGAACAAAACAAATAGAAGGATAAATAATTTAACAATTAATCAAACAAGTATGGAAAAAGAACAGTTTTATTATGATAATAAAATCGTAAAAATGTTTCTTTGGGCTACAATTCTATGGGGAATTGTAGGGATGTTAGTAGGGCTTACAGTAGCATTACTTTTTGTTTACCCAGGATTATTAGAATTTGCAGGAGCTGATAACGCAATCTCTTGGTTGAGTTTTGGTCGTTTACGGCCATTACATACCAATGCTGTTATTTTTGCTTTTGTTGGTAATGGAATCTTCCTAGGAATATATTACTCAACGCAAAGACTATTGAAAGCAAGAATGTTTAATGATGTTTTAAGTCGAATTCATTTTTGGGGATGGCAAGCTATTATTGTAGCTGCTGCAATAACATTACCATTAGGGTTTACTTCAACGAAAGAATATGCCGAGTTAGAATGGCCAATTGATATAGCTGTAGTGTTAATTTGGGTTATTTTTGGTATTAATCTAATTGGAACAATCTTAAAGAGAAGACAACGTCATATTTATGTTGCAATATGGTTTTATATAGCAACTGTAATAACAATAGCTGTTCTTTATATATTTAATAATCTAGAATTGCCAGTAACTGCATTTAAAAGTTATTCAGTATATGCCGGTGTACAAGATGCAATGGTTCAGTGGTGGTATGGTCATAATGCTGTAGCCTTTTTCTTAACAACTCCAGTTTTAGGATTGATGTACTATTTTGTTCCTAAAGTAGCCAACAGACCTGTTTATTCTTATAGATTGTCTATAATTCACTTTTGGACACTAATATTCTTATATATCTGGGCTGGGCCTCACCATTTACTATATACAGCTTTACCTTCTTGGGCTCAAAATTTAGGTACAGTATTCTCAATAATGCTAATTTTCCCATCTTGGGGAGGAATGATTAATGGTTTACTAACTTTACGGGGAGCTTGGGATAAAGTACGTGAAAACCCAGTATTAAAATTCTTTGTAGTTGCTATTACTGGTTATGGGATGGCAACATTTGAAGGGCCGATGTTATCATTTAAAAATGTGAATGCTATAGGGCATTATACAGATTGGATTATTGGCCACGTTCACATAGGAGCTTTAGCTTGGAATGGATTTATGATTGCAGGTATTGTTTATTGGTTAGCGGCTAAATTATGGAAAACAGAATTATACTCTACGAAATTAGCTAACATTCATTTTTGGATTGGAACACTAGGTATTTTGTTTTATGCAATTCCATTATATGTTGCTGGATTTACGCAAGCATTTATGTGGAAACAGTTCAATCCTGATGGTACGTTGGTTTATGGTAACTTTTTAGAAACTGTAACTCAGGTTATACCGATGTATGCAATGCGAGCAATTGGTGGTACTTTGTATTTAACAGGTTTTATTTTATTAGCATATAATGTTATTAAAACTGCCAAAGCAGGTTCAACAGTTGAAGATGAATTAGCAGAAGCGATGCCTTTGAAAAAAATTAGTGGACAGCGAATTGTAGGAGAAGGTTGGCATACTTGGTTAGAAAGAAGAACGGTATTATTTACAATTTTAACCACCGTAGCAATTTTAATAGGAGGTCTGGTAGAAATTGTACCTTTAATTTTAGTGAAATCAAATATTCCAACAATATCGAGTGTTAAACCATATTCACCTTTAGAATTAGAAGGAAGAGACATATATATGCGAGAAGGATGTAATAACTGTCACTCTCAAATGATACGCCCTTTCCGTTCAGAGGTTGAGCGTTATGGAGAATACTCAAAAGCAGGAGAATTTGTATATGACCATCCATTTTTATGGGGATCTCGTAGAACGGGACCAGATGTACACAGAATAGGTGGAAAATATAATGACAATTGGCACTTTAACCATATGTTAGATCCACGTTCTACATCACCAGGTTCAATTATGCCACGTTATTCATGGATAATTAAAGATAATTTGAATGCATCAGATATAGAAGCCAAAATGAGGGGTCTAGTAAAATTAGGTGTACCTTATAGTGAAGAAGAAATTAAAAATGCTAAGCAAAGTATTTTAGCACAAGCAAAAGAAATTGAAAATAATTTAAGACAAGATCCTGAATTTGTTAAAAATTATGGGAATAGCAATATTCAAAATAAAGAAATCGTAGCTTTAATTGCTTATTTACAGCGTTTAGGTACAGATATTAAAGCAAATAAGACAGCATTAAAATAATACAGTATGTTAAAATTTATATCGCATAGTTTTGATGGTATGGACGGAATTGAAATATATCCTATTATTTCATTATTACTCTTTTTTATAGTTTTTATTACAATGTTTATCATTGTTATAAAACTTCCGAAAAATAAAATTGATGAAATAAGTCAATTACCTTTAGAAAACGAGACTAATAGTAAACAAAATAATTATGAATAAAAATTCAGAAAATATATCAGGCTGGAAAAAGTTTATGAAATCCATGACTAAAGCCCATGAATTAGGAACCGAAGAAGATATAATGCTTGACCATGATTATGATGGTATTAAAGAACTGGATAATGTACTACCACCTTGGTGGTTGTATGGATTTTATATAACCATAGCAATTAGTATATTTTATATTACTCAAGTATTTTATAATTCAGATAATTACAGTCAAGATAAAGAATATGCAGCAGAGGTAGCACAGGGAAAAGCAGAGGTTGAGCAATATAAAAAAGAGCATCCAGAATTATTTGACGATGCTAACATTGTGGTTTTAACAGATGCTGAAAATATCGCAAAAGGAAAAGAATTATTCACGTCTAAAACTTGCTCAGCTTGTCACTTGGCTGATTTAGGAGGTAGTATAGGACCAAATTTAACAGACAACAACTGGATTTTGGGTGGGGGCGTAAAGAATATATATAACACCATATCAAAAGGAGGAAGGCCAGGAAAAGGTATGATTCCTTGGGAATCTACTATAACAAGAGATGAAAGAATACAATTAGCGAGTTATATTATTTCAATGCAAGGAACACAACCAGCAACACCAAAAGCTGCTCAGGGCGAAATAATTTGGCCTGAAGAATAATATTTAAAAAATTAGCTCTCATTTGAGAACTAAGTTTTGATTTTTTTAGTTAGTAGTAATTAGGCTGTTTTTAATTTTTTGTCACATTTGTATCTATATGATTATTTATTAAATCATAAATTTGCAGACTACATAAAATTATTAAAAACAGCCTTATTTATTTAAGTATGAAACAAGAAGGAAAAGAAAAATTTAGAGATTCTATAGGCACAATTGACGAAAGTGGTAGTAGAAATTTTATATTTCCAAAAAAACCTAAAGGGAGATTTTATAATTATAGAACGTATGTTAGTTGGATACTTTTAGCTTTTTTAATTTCAGCTCCATTTATTAAAATTAAAGGAAATCAATTTTTATTGTTTGATGTCATAGAAAGAAAATTCAATATTTTTGGATTCCCGTTTTGGCCACAAGATTTTTATTTATTAGTTATTTCAATACTTGTTAGCGTTGTATTTATAATACTATTTACGGTTGTCTTTGGTAGAATATTTTGTGGATGGATGTGTCCACAAACTATTTTTATGGAAATGGTATTTAGAAAAGTAGAGTATTTGATTGAAGGAGATAGATCAAAACAAATTAAATTAGATAAACAAGAATGGAATGCTGAGAAAATTAGAAAACGTGTTTTAAAATGGGTTATTTTCTTTTTAATATCATTTCTAATTGCGAACATATTCTTAGCTTATTTTATAGGTTCTGATAAAGTATTGGGTTATATCTCTGAAGGTCCAGAGCAACACATAAATACACTTATAAATCTCTTGGTTTTTACAGCAGTTTTTTACTTTATTTTTGCTTGGTTTAGAGAACAAGTTTGTATAATTGTTTGTCCTTATGGAAGGTTGCAGGGAGTATTGTTAGATAATAAATCTATCAATGTGGCTTATGATTTTGTTAGAGGAGAAGATAAAAAGGGAAGAAAACCTTTACGTAAGAATGAAAATAGAGAAGAATTAGGTGTTGGAGATTGTATTGATTGTAAACAATGCATACAGGTATGTCCTACAGGAATTGATATTAGAAATGGAACACAATTAGAATGTATTAACTGTACTGCCTGTATTGATGCATGTGATACTATGATGGATAAAGTTGGATTTGAGAGAGGTCTTATTCGTTACGCTTCAGAGGATAATATTGAGAAAAAAGAAAAGTTTAAGTTCAATGCACATTTAATAGCTTATTCAGTTGTATTAACTGTTTTAATAGGCGTATTTATAACAATGCTTTTTTTAAGAACAGATGTTGAAGCTACAATACTAAGATTACCTGGTCAAACTTTTCAAAGCACAGATACCACAATAAAGAATATTTATACTATTAAATTAATTAATAAAACTACTGAAGATTTTGATAATGTTGAAGTTAAATTAATATCTCATAAAGGTAAAATTGATTTGGTGGGAGGTGTCTTAAATGTTAAAAAACAAGATTTAAAAGAAGGGACTTTATTTATTGAGATTAATAAAAAAGATTTAACTTCGTCAAAAGAAAAATTAAAAATAGGAATTTATTACAACGGAAAGTTAATTGAAACTACCTCAACTAATTTTGCAGGCCCATTAAAAATTAATTAATAGATTTATTTCTAATTCGTTAAAAAAATAATTATTTTAAAGTTATTATATTAAACAACGAAAAAAACAATTACGCTATATGCAAGTAAAATTTAAAATAAGTTGGCCAACAGGTATTATTATTGCAATTGTAGCTTTTGTAGTTTTTATACTATCATTTGTGTATAAAGCTACATTTGTACCTGCTTATGATCATCACTTGGTTTCAGATGATTATTATAAAGATGAACTTAATTACCAGCAAGAGATTGATAAACAAAATAAAGCAGCTGAATTAAAAGAGAATATTACTATTAAAAAAGAAGCTTCAGGATTAACCATTTATTTCCCTTCAGAATTTGCGCCAACACAAATTTCAGGGACAATTTACTTTCAAAGACCATCAAATAATAAAATAGATTTTAATTTACCTATTGAATTAACCTCAAATAAATATTTCTTAAGCCAAGAAATATTGATTGAAGGTAGGTGGAATGTTAAAATTGAATGGACTGTAAATAATAATACTTATTTGTTTAAAGAAAAAATAATGTACTAATATGCTTTGGACAGCACTTGTTTTAGGATTGGCAGGAAGTTTTCATTGTATAGGTATGTGTGGCCCAATAGCTTTTGTATTGCCTGTAGATAGATCGTCTAAATCGATGTTATTTATTCAAGTATTTTTATATCATTTGGGTAGACTCTTAAGTTATTCTTTAATAGGATTATTATTTGGGTTTCTAGGAAAAGGGCTGTACCTAGCTGGGTTTCAACAGCGTTTGTCCATTTTAACGGGGGCAATTATGATTGCTTTGGTAGTTATTCCAATATCTATTTTTAATAAATATAATTTTTCAAAGCCACTTTATAGTGTGATTGCACAGGTTAAAAAAAAATTAGGACTTTATTTGAACAAAAAATCTAATAAAGCATTATTTTCAATTGGTTTCTTTAATGGTTTTTTACCTTGTGGTTTAGTTTATATGGCATTAATAGGGTCAATCTCAACAGGTAATGAAATTCAAGGAGCCTTTTATATGTTTTTATTTGGTTTGGGAACAATTCCTATGATGACAGCAGCTGTGTTGTTAGGGAATTTTGTAAATGTATCTTTAAGAGTGAAAATTCAAAAAGTAATTCCTGTTTTTGTTGTAGTTATAGGATTATTGTTTATTTTGCGTGGGTTGGGATTGGGAATACCTTATATTTCTCCATCTGATGCCAAATTACAAATATCAAATAACCCAGCCAATTGTATAACTATTGAAAAGAACAAATAATGGAAGAAACGCCAAAACTCTCGATTGAAGATTTTAAAAAAGCTACTTCTAATAATGAGCTTTTACAAATAATTAAGCAAAAAAAAATATCAACCGATAAGGTAAATAAAAGAATATTTTATGAGGAAGAGTTACGCCGTTTACAGATAGAATTGGTTAAACTTCAACAATGGATTTCTAAGAACAATAAACGTGTATCTATTATATTTGAAGGAAGAGATGCTGCTGGTAAAGGAGGTAACATACGTAGATTTACTGAACATTTAAATCCAAGATCAATGCGTGTAGTTGCATTAACAAAACCTACAAATGTTGAGCGTGGACAGTGGTATTTTAGACGTTATATTAAAAAATTACCAAACCCTGGAGAAATTGTTTTTTTTGATAGAAGTTGGTATAACAGAGCAGTTGTTGAACCAGTTATGGGTTTTTGTACTGAAGCTCAGTATCAAAAATTTATGGTTCAAGTACCAGAATTTGAGCATATGCTATATGAAGATGGTATGATTTTGATCAAATTCTGGTTTTCTATATCAAAAGAAGAACAGCTAACACGTTTTAATGCACGTTTAGAAACTCCTTTAAAACGTTGGAAGTTTAGCCCAGTAGATAAAAAAGGACAAGAGTTATGGGATACTTATAGCTATTATAAGGAGCAAATGTTTAGTAAAACACA
>Ga0256834_1001672_pt1 | contig 14716 bp, 10 predicted proteins | sample 4281140metaG_FD_190536 | JGI IMG/M metagenome (GOLD analysis project Ga0256834, IMG submission 190536) | Hydrothermal vent microbial communities from East Pacific Rise, Pacific Ocean - 4281-140 | ecosystem: Environmental > Aquatic > Marine > Hydrothermal vents | place: Pacific Ocean: East...
CTTCCATCTACTTCTGCGGTCAGGTATCCGTTGTTGGCTACGTATGCATCTACTTGTGCTTCGGTTAGTTGTGTATCGTCGTCGCCGTCTGACAGACCTGCGGGTATGTTGGTTAAGTCGTTAAAGTCGCCGCTGAAAACGTTTCCTGCGGTTTCGGCAAATTTGGCAAAAGGAACACTTTTGAGAGTTTGGGCAGCAAAATCCTGATAGCCGTTACCTGTGTCTATTTCAACTTTTAAATCATACGATCCGTGCGACCAATCGATTGAATTGAAAACACCGGATAGGGCATTGCCTTCTCCCAAATTTACATTGAATATACCGTTGGCATCGGTAGTTGTATTATGAGTTTCTTGATACACAACCGAATTGTTTAGCAAAATGGTGAATTTAACGGTAATGTTTTGAGAGTTTAAAACATTGCCGTTGTCGGTAATGAGTGCTTTATAGTTAAAACCGTTTGTTTGGGCATGTAAAAGACTTCCCAGTAAAATAAACAGTATAATAATTTTGTTTTTCATAATAATTAGTTTTTTTAGGTTACTTTTTTGTTAATCCTTTGGTTAACTCATTAAAAAAATATTCAATTTCTTCCTTTTTTTGTTCGATTAATTTGGGGTCTGTTATTTCTTTTTTATTGGCATCATATAGTTTGATGCGTTCCGGCAAAAATTCTAAATAATTAATTATGCTATCTATTTGATAATCAGCTTCATATATAGCTTTATTGTATCGGTATTCGGCTTGTTTTACAAAAATAAAGCGGTTGTTTTTATCGGTCCAATAAATATAGTTCCACTGTCCGGTTTCATTGTAAATTTTAAAATCCCAAACCAAATAAATTTTTTGTGGATTTTTATACAATATCACTTCTCCTCCTTCACTTGAAAAGCCTTGCAGTTCCAAAGTGTCTTTGTGAAACTTCGATTTGTTTTTTTCAAAATCTTCCACCCATTCAAAAGCTTTGTATTTTAAAGTGGTACTAATGTCGTTTTTGATTTGGTTGGGTAAAAACTTGTTTGAAGTTTTGGTATGACTGCAAGATAAAAAAATAAAGAATGAGAATAAAAACCAAGCACGTAACATGAAATTATATTTTTATTGCCGGAGCATATTGGTATTTTGATTTATTCATTTGATTTTTGTGCCGACTAATAGCCGGATAGTCGGCACAAAAGATTAATTATTTTTTGTAAATAACAAATGTGAAAGCTTTTTCGGCTCTGTTTCCCGAAGTATCCGAGGTGTAAACATCGACATAGCTTCCGGTTTTAATGGCATGAATAAATCCGTCTGAGCTATAAAGATTTAAAGAGACAATGTAGTGTGTCGGGCTTACGAGGTTCGGGTTTAAGTGTATTCTAAATTTTAAAAAGTCTCCACTCGAGTTTGTTATTTTTTCAATACTTACGTTGTCGGTCATAACTCTTTCATTTCCCATATACCATTCGCCGTAAGCATAAGCTTTCATATCGGCGTTTCCACTTGTATTGGCGGTTAGTTTACCACCGTCAATTTTTAGGTTACCTTTAAAATATCCGGCATATACATCGGGTGCGTTTTTGGTTGCTTCGGCATATACGGCATAGTGTTTTCCCGGGGCAGTATCCATTATATAATTGTAGCTTCCGTATTTATCGCCGTTTCCTACATTGGTTATTTTGTTATATACTCCGTATTGATCGCCGTTTCCTCCGTTTTGAACAAGGTTTACCAATCCGTAATGGTCTCCGTTGCCTTGGTTATCGATTATTTGTAAAGCACCATACATATCTTCGTCTGAGGTTCCTTTGATAACGGCAATGTTTCCGAAACCTTTTCCGGTCCCGTTGTGGGTTATATCCGACATAACTCCTACACTCATACGATAACCATTTCCGGTTACTTTATTGATAACACCCATTGTAATTAAATTGCCGACGTTTTGAAGGCTATTATACAAACCGTAATATCCTTTTTCACTCATTGAAGAACTGTTGTAATAGTATGCCAAACGTGAATTTATTTTGTCGGTATAGTTTGTTTCAAGAGCCGATTTGCTGGCTGATGAATTACTGTTGTTTTGATTGATGGTCATACCATTTCCTTGTTGTAAATTGGAGTTAATAATTACAGCTTGCGCATCGGTATTTGAACTGATACCTACTTCCGAATATCTGTTTTTGACAAATAGTCGATAAGTTGAAACGGGGTCTGTTTCGCTTGTTCCGATGGCCATTTTACCGCTGTGGTAAATGTTGTCGGAAACGGTAGTAGCCGGAGTAGTTTGAGTGGCAATATTGAAAAGAACAGGCGTGTTGTTCAGGTCGTTATAATCGCCGCTGATAGCTACATCAGACAAGTCGGGGCGATTGATTAAGTCATGATAGTCTCCGCTAAAAACATTGCCGGCTTTTTCGGCATATTTGGCAAACGGAACACTTTTTAGTTCATTGGTACCAAAGTCTTGATAGCCTGAGCCTGTATCTATTTCGACTTGAAGTGCCATCATGCCGTTTTGCCAATCGAGGGTATTAAAACTTCCTGTTAATGTCGTTCCTTCTCCTATATTGGCACTGATAATACCGTTGTTGTCGGTTGTAAGTGTTTGTGTTTCTTGGTAAACAGGGTTTCCGTTTTGATACAAGGTAAATTTGACATCAACAGATTGGTTGCTTACGGCATTGCCGTTGTCTGTAATTAAGGCTTTGTAATTAAAACCGTTGATTTGTGCGAATAGTATATTGGTCATCAAAACCAATAAAATGAATGTTGTGTTTTTCATATCAATTTATTTTTAGGTTAGTAAAGATTAGTTTTTTTGAATTTTTATATACTTATAAGTTTTGTTTTTTCGGTCGATTACCATTAAAATATAGTTAGCTGCCGGCAGGTGCGACATTTCCAACGTTATTTGTTTTTCGTTGGTTTGAGTTTGAGAAAGTTGTTTGCCGGTTAAATCAAACAAGTAAATTTCATAGGTGCCGGATTGACCCAATTGCACATTGAGAACATTGCTCACGGGAACCGGAAAAACTTTTATGCCTGAAAGAATTTCGTAATCATTTAATCCCAACAATCGTGTCAAATCAGGACCGATAAATCCTTCGGACAAATGATAATTTCCTTGATTGTTTTCTTTGTTGGCAATTTCGCCGGCAATATGAACTATGCTCAGATTACCCGATTCACTTGAACCGCCAAAAGGGGCAAGTGAGGTTTTTTTCAATTCGATTTGTGCCGTAGTTGCCAAGGGCAAAATCAGTAATAAAAGATATAGACTTTTTTTCATAAGATTTATAATTTAGGTTAATAATGAATTTTGCAACAAAGATAGACCGTGTCGGATTGTAAACCATACAATTGGCGTTATCATGGGGTTATCATATTTAAAAAAACAGGTTATCAAAAGGTTATCAAACAGACCTTAGGACGATTGTTAATATATTGATAATGAATTTGTTATATGTTCTTTTAAATTAATATTTATTTTGTAATACAAAACTCATGATTAAAGAAGCAGGTTATTTATATATTTGTATAGAGATGCAAAAATTAACCGATTGTTTTAGCATACATTGAATTGAATATGAAAAAAATTGTTATCTTATCGTTTATTTTTTGGGTTGCTATCTTTGATATGACAGCTCAAAATCCGTCATTGCAGTGGGATACTAAAATATTGCGAGCCGATAGTTTGTTAAAAAAGGATGATTCTATGTCGGTATTGTTGGCGCGTGAAGTTTTGGAAAAAGCGGGAGCAAATCCGTCTTATGCCGTCAAATCATATTTGATACAAAGCATAGCCTACAAAAATATGGGACGATACAAACAATCTTTGTCTTTATCTCAAAAAGGGTTGGAAAAAGCCAAGATGATAGCCGATACCGTAAATATGATCAAATTATATTCGAGCAGAGGAATTGTTCACTATTTATTGGCGGATTATATTCGTGCCAATGAAGCTTTTATCAGTGCCGTTCAATTGTACGAAGCTTATGGTATTGACCGTAGTCAAAAAGATTTGTCCCCTTTGCACTATGCCCGAATATTGAACAATGTAGCATCTACATATATTAAAAGCGGACGGAAAGATTTGGCCTTAAAATATTTTATTTCATCAATTAAAGTTCGTGAAAAATATAAAGCTCCCAAGAGAATGATTGCCATAAGTAAATTGAATTTGGGTAGCTTGTATTTGACTATGGACGACTTTATCAATAGCAAAAAATGGTTACAAAGTGCGTTGCAAGATGCTACTCAAATCAATGATTCTGCTCTGATGGCAAAATCTTATGGCAATTTGGGTATCAATGCCAAAAAACGAGGCGATACATTGCAAGCAATAAGCGATTATCAAAATAGTCTGCTTATTTGGAAAAAATTAAATAATGAACGTGAAAAAGCCATTGTATTACAAAATCTCGGTTTGCTCAAAAAAGACCAAAAAAAATATAATGAAGCCTTAAAATATTTGAAAAAGGCACTCGTAATAAACCAACGAATTGGTAAAAATACCGCAAGTATTCATTTGAGTTTGTGTGAATTGTTTTTTGCAAAGGGTAACAATAATCAATGTATCAAACACTGCAATAAAGCTGTTGAATTGTCAAAGAAAAACGGCAATATTTTGACGCAAAGCAAAGCTTTGCAACTTTTGTATCAAGCTTATAAAAATCAAAAAAAATATGATTTGGCTTTACAATCTTTTGAACAATATGCAAGTTTGCAGGAACAAACTCACAATAAAGAAACCGAAAAATATATTCAAAACTTAAAAACACAATTTGAAACCGAACAAAAAGAACAAGAAATTACCTATTTGAAAAAACTCAATCAAACCGAACATATCAAAGCCAAAGCCATACAAGACCGACAACGTATAGCTATTTTTACAGCGCTGTTGGGAATAGCTTTATTGACAGGTTTATTACTTTTTTTCTTAAACAAACGAAAAAGAGACAAAGCTTTATATGATATGGAAAAAAAATTGCTCGAAACTCAATTGCACAATAAAGAACTCAAAAGTAAAGAGTTGGAAATGGAAGTGAACTATCGAAGCAAACAATTGACTACGCACGCACTTAATATGATGCAACGAAATAAGATTTTAAGTGAGATACGAGAAAAACTAACACAACTTTCCAAACAACTCAATACACCTTTTCGTGCCGAAACCAAATCTATTATCAGGGACATAAACCGGATGCAACGAACCGAAAAAGACTGGGATTTATTTAAAAAATATTTTGAAAAAGTTAATAAAGATTTTTATACAAAACTCCATCAAATCAATCCCGATTTGACATCACATGACGATAAATTGGCGGCCTTGATAAGTTTGAATTTGAATATAAAAGAAACCGCAGCGGTGCTTAATATTACTCCAAACAGTGTCAAGTTGGCACGTCATCGATTGCGAAAAAAATTGGGATTGAATAAAGAAGACGATTTATATAACTTTTTGAGTAGTTTATAACCGGCTAATCTTTATTTCTTAACATCGGAACAAAACGAAAAAGTCCGTGTCGGCTTTGATTGATTTGACCGTCCTTGTTTTTTTCAATCAACAACATGGTTTGTTCGTTTTGACCTACCGGTATAACCATTTTTCCTTCGGGTTTTAATTGTTCTATCAGTGCATCGGGTATATGAGGAGCGGCAGCCGTAACGATAATTTTGTCAAAAGGAGCATACAACGGCAAACCTTTGTAGCCGTCGCCATAACCGGCATATTTGACTTTCATACCTATTTTTTGCAGATTTTTTTGTGCAATCAAAAACAATTCTTTTTTGCGTTCAACAGTATAAACTTGTGCACCCAAAAAAATTAAAACCGCAGCTTGATAACCCGAACCGGTTCCGATTTCCAAAACTTTTTCACCTTTTTGAACATCGAGCAATTCGGTTTGAAAGGCAACGGTATATGGTTGCGATATGGTTTGTTCGGCACTAATGGGAAAAGCTTTATCTTCATAAGCATGCCGTTCAAAAGCCGAATCTAAAAACAAATGACGCGGAATATGTGCTATGGCTTCCAAAATATCGCGATTTTGAATACCTTTTTGTTTGAGTTCATTAACCAAACGGTTACGCAAACCTTGATGTCTCGGGCTGTCGTTCATGGTAAAATAATTTGCACTAAAATAAACATTTTTCATAGGAAAAACGACGACTTTTTATTATTTTTGTTCACATTCAAAACAATCTGTTAATCAATAAAATATAAAACTATGAATAAAATAGCAGTTATAGGAGCCGGAACCATGGGCAACGGTATTGCACATGTTTTTGCACAAGCGGGTTATCAAGTGCACTTAATTGATGTATCAAAAAACGCTTTGGAAAGAGCTTTGGATACCATAACCAAAAATTTAATGCGGTTGCTGACCAAAGAGAAAATAGACGAAGCTACCAAAGAACAAACTTTAAATAATATAACAACTTTTGAAAACCTTGCAGAAGGAATAAACGGAGTTGATTTGGTAGTGGAAGCCGCTACGGAAAATATCGATTTAAAATTGAAAATCTTTAAAGATTTAAGCAAACTGACTCCCGAACATGTTATATTGGCTACCAACACTTCGTCTATTTCCATTACAACCATTGCTTCGGTAACCAATCGTCCTGACAAAGTTATAGGTATGCACTTTATGAATCCGGTTCCCATTATGAAATTGGTTGAAATAATCAGAGGTTATTCCACTTCGGACAGAACTTATGAAACTATTGAAATTTTGTCAAAAAAATTAGGAAAAGTTCCGGTTGAAGTCAATGACTATCCGGGATTTGTAGCCAATCGTATTCTTATGCCTATGATAAATGAAGCCATTGAAACCTTGTATAACGGTGTAGCCGGTGTGCAAGAAATAGATACGGTGATGAAGTTGGGCATGGGACACCCCATGGGACCTTTGCAATTAGCTGATTTTATAGGCTTGGACGTATGTTTGGCTATATTAAATGTAATGTATGACGGATTTAAAAATCCGAAATATGCTCCTAATCCGTTATTGGTCAAAATGGTTGAAGCCGGAAAATTGGGGGTTAAATCGGGTGAAGGTTTTTATGATTATAGTGAAACCAAAAAAGCCGAAAAAGTAGCCAAACAATTTTCAAAATAATTTTTTATATTTTTAACCCCCCCAAAAAAAACGGCAAATTTGCCGTTTTTTTGGGGGTTTAATGATGATGGTGCCCGTTACAATCATGTCCGTCCCCATGCTCGTGATGGTGATGGTGTGTATGTTGATATGTGGTTGGGTCAACCGCTTTTAGCGTGCCGTTAATCAATTGCTCAATGGCTTTATCGGGATTATTTTCTTCAATAATGTAAGCTCTGACACCCATTTGTGCCAAACGTTGAATGGCACCCATACCTATACCGCCTGTCAATAAAATTTGACATTGCAAAACTTCATGTTCTTGCGGATTGGTATTGGGGTTGTGCAACAAGTTATGCAAGGTGTGTTCTTTTTCGACTTTAATGAGTTTTGAACCGGTCAAACCCTCTTGTTCATCAACTTCATAAATTTTAAAATAGACACCGTGACCGGCATGTTCGGCTATTTTATCTCCGTTTTTGTTAGTAGTTACTGCAATTTTTGCTTTCATTAGGTTTATGTTAATAAGTTTAGTTGCAAAAATATTAAAAAAAGAATTATCTTTGTTTTAATTAACATAGTTTATGAATTATATAGTTTCCGCTTTAAAATACAGACCGCAAAAATTTGAAGAAGTAGTTGGACAACAAGCAGTTACCAATACATTAAAAAATGCCATTGCCAAAGATCATTTGGCGCAAGCCCTATTGTTTACCGGACCGAGAGGGGTAGGCAAAACCACTTGTGCCCGTATTTTGGCAAAAGAAATTAACAAAGCGGAAGGACTGTCTTCCGAAGAAGATTTTGCTTTTAATATTTTTGAACTCGATGCCGCTTCAAACAATTCGGTTGATGATATCAGGAATTTGATAGAACAAGTGCGTATCCCGCCTCAAGTAGGCAAATACAAAGTTTATATAATTGATGAGGTGCACATGCTTTCGACCCAAGCTTTTAATGCTTTTTTAAAAACTTTGGAAGAACCACCGGCTCATGCCGTCTTTATTTTGGCAACCACCGAAAAGCATAAAATCATACCAACTATTTTATCCCGTTGTCAAATCTACGATTTTAAACGTATCAGTGCTTTTGACATCAAAGAACATTTAAAAAATATAGTTGATAAAGAAGGTCTGGAAGCCGAAGAAGATGCCTTGTTCTTAATTGCACAAAAAGCCGATGGAGCTTTGCGCGATGCTTTGTCGTTGTTTGACAAAGTAGTAAGCTATTCGGATGGAAAAATTACCCGCAAAATTGTATCCGAAAGCATGAGTATTTTAGATTATGATGCTTATTTTAAGGTGGTAGATTTAATGTTACAAAATGATGTGCCGGGTATTTTAAATTTTTTCAATGATTTGTTACATCAAGGTTTTGATGCTCATCAGTTTATAGCCGGTTTGTCGGGACATTTGAGAGACTTGTTGGTTGCCAAAGACACGCAAACGGTAAACTTGCTCGAAGTAAGCGACAATATAAAAGAACAATACAAAAAACAAGCTCAAAGTTTGTCCTTGTCGTATTTGATGCAAGCCTTAGACTTGACCACTCAAACCGATATCAATTACAAATCGAGCAAGAGCCCGCAACTGTTGGTCGAATTGACTTTGATGAAATTGGCTTCTCTGCAATCGGATGAAGCAAAAAAAAAAATAGTTGAAATATTACCGGCTTCACATTTTAAAAATTCGGTTTCAAAAATTTCGGTTTTTACCCCTAAACCCGAAAAAAAATTAACATCTCTTGAAACCGACCAAACACAATCTGTTGCCGAACCAAAAGTTGATTTCAAAGAAAAAGAAGCCTCAACCGGCATAGGTTTATCATTAAATGCACTTCGCAACATAAAATCAGAGAAAGAAAAACTCAAACAATTACAAGCTCAAAAAACATTACCCAAAGAACCCTTTACACAGGCACAGTTTGAGGTCCGTTGGCACAAATACCTCGATATATTACGCAAACATCAAGAAAAAAATTTACTTTCCATTCTAACCATCGACCCAAAACCGCGCATTATCGATCATAAAATTCATGTAACTTTAACCAGCCAAGTATTAAAAGATGAATTACAACAAAATAAAGAAAAAATATTGAAATATCTGCGTGAAAAATTACAGAATTACGAAATCGATTTTGTTATTGAAGTCAAGGAAGAAAAACGCAGTGAATTTATTTACTCCAAAAAAGACAAGTTTAATAAACTGGTTGAAAAATATCCCGATTTGCATTATTTAAAAAACAAGTTTAAATTGGATATTTGACATCCTGAAATCGCCCAAAAGTTTGTATTGAGGGGATCTTGTATGAATTGAGATTTCTCACTGCGTTCGAAATGACACACTTTGTTATTTAATATATTGATTAACAGCATATTGTCGTTTCGAGATGCGAGGCACGAGCGTCGTGGCAATCTTATGTTTTTGGGTTGGTTTATTGAATTAGATTCTTCACTTCGCTGTCGCTCCGTTCTGAATGACAACACACTTCACTCCGTTCTGAATGACAACACACTTCGCTCCGTTCTGAATGATACGACACCGCTGTCTGCTCATTCTGTCAATTTAGGTTATTTTTTTATTTTGCAAACATAGGATGACGGGTGTAGGATGCAGGTGCTTAGGACAAATGTCATTCCGAAGGAGTGCAACGAGTGAGGAATCTTTTGCCAAATAGAATGAGATTTCTCACTGCGTTCGAAATGACACACTTTGTTATTTAATATATTGATTAACAGCATATTGTTATTTCGAGATGCGAGGCACGAGCGTCGTGGCAATCTTTTGTTTTTGTATCGGTTTATAGATTTGGATTCTTCACTTGGCTGTCGCTCCGTTTCCGGCTGACAAGCTTCAATAGGCAATTTTGCTCGTTTCAACTGGTATGCCACAAAACATCGGGACATCGCTCATATCGTTTCTCGAAACTTTGTGATGTAACTTCATCAGTTCATTTTAAAAAACAATAAAATATCACAAATTGAATTGCAAAAATTAAGCTATAATCACAGTTCCTTTATTGTTGGCAATTCCGGTTAAGTCCGTTATTAAAACTTCTTTACCTCCCGATTGAATAAAATGAAGAGCCGCTTTTATTTTGGGTAACATATTTCCTTCTCCAAAAACACCTTGTTGCAACATTTCTTCGGCTTGTTCGGAGGTAATTTGTTTCAAAGCCTTTTGTCGGTCGGTTCCGTAGTTTAAATAAACATAAGGCACATCGGTTAAAATGATAAATCGGTCTGCTTCAATTTGTTGTGCCAATAATGCCGAAGCCAAATCTTTGTCAATTACCGCTTCTTTGCCTTGCAAACCGTTGTCATGAACGGCTACGGGTACACCACCGCCGCCAACAGCTATAACAATAGTTCCGTTTTCTGCCAACATTTTGATAGTTTCGTTACCTATGATATCAACAGGATGTGGCGATGGAACCACACGCCGCCAACCTGTTTTACCGTTTTTGGTTTCTTTTTTAAAAAGCCAAGCTTTATCGAGTTTTAATTGTTCGACTTCATCTATGTCATAATATGTTTTACCTATTCGTTTGGTCGGATTTTGAAAAGCTTTATCGTCAGCCGAAATTTTAACCATGGTATTGGTCGATAATACGTTGCGTTTCAATCCTTTTTGTTGTAATAAGCCAAACAATTCGCTTTGTATCAAATATCCGATTTCGCTTTGTGTATCGGCTACGGCAACATCAAGCGGCACTTGCGGAACACCGTATATCTGTTCACCGGCATCATTTTTTAACAATACAAAACCGACCTGTGGTCCGTTGCCGTGTGTTATCACCAAATTATGTCCTTGTTCAATAACAGGATAAAGCGACTGCAAGGCTGTTCTTACATTTTTGCGTTGTTCTGCGATTGTTCCCTTTTGTCCGTTTTTAAGTAAGGCATTGCCTCCCAAGGCTATAATGATTAATTTTGATGTCATAATTTATGAGTTTTTGAAGTGCGAATATAAACAAATATTTTGGGGTTTAAAATGAATTATTGCGTCTTCATTCAAATAAAATATTCAACTTTGATAACTAAAAAAACACAATTTAAGCACATAAAAAAGCTGAAAAATCACGTATATTTGCAGCAAAAAATTAGTGAAGAATAATTTTCTGCTCGACACATACCGGCAATCCGAAAAAATAAACAAGCTTGGCGATTTACTCCTAAACAACAGACATATCGGTCTAAAAAAACTTGGCGAATCGGCTTTGAGTTTTGTTATGGCAGCTCTTTATCAAAAACTTCAACAACCCTTTTTGTTGATATTTGACCACAAAGAAGAAGCCGCCTATTATTATAACGATTTACAACATATTTTGGGCGAAGATCGTATTTTGTTCTATCCCGAATCTTACCGAAGGGCTTATCAAATTGAAAAAACCGACAATGCCAATGTATTGCTTCGTTCCAAAGTTTTAAACCATTTGCAATCTCGTCAAAAACCACAAATAGTAGTCAGCTATACCGATGCTTTGTTTGAAAAAGTTGTTGTTAAAAAAGAATTGATAAAAAACACTTTAAAAATAAAAAAAGGCGACAAACTTTCGATGGACTTTTTATTTGAAGTCATGTTTGAATACAAATTTGAACAAGTCGATTTTGTAACACAACCGGGCGAATTTTCCATAAGAGGCGGTATCTTAGATGTTTTTTCATTTGGCGACGAACAACCCTATCGCATCGAACTTTTTGGTGATGAAGTAGAAAGTATCCGAAACTTTGATATCGAAACCCAATTGTCCGAACAAAAATTAAATTCCATTCAAATTATTCCCAACCTTTCTAATAAAAAATTGATACAAAAACGTCAAAGTTTTTTGGATTTTATCAAAAAGAATACTATTATATACTTGAAAAACAAATCGTTAAGTGTTTCAGAATTGGATAATCTCTTTCAAAAAGCTCTTGACAGTTTTGATCGGTTACCCGATATAACGCAACATTTAAAACCCGAAGATTTGTTTTGCAACGGACAAAGTTTTTATGAAAAAATATCAAGCTTTATGCTGCTCGATGCCAAGCCTGATGCCAATACACCCGTTATTGATTTTGGTATTAGACCGCAACCTGTTTTTAACAAAAGTTTTCAATTGCTGATACAAGACTTGCAAAAAAACACCCGATCCGGTTATCAAAATATTTTGTGTTGCACACATGAAAAACAAGCCCGACGTTTACAAGACATTTTTGAAGACATGCAAACCGAAGTTTCATACCAAACGACGGTTTTACCGCTATATAAAGGGTTTTTAGACCCCGCCACTCGATTGGCTTGTTATACCGACCATCAAATTTTTGAACGTTACCACCGTTTTCATATTCAAAAAAACAAAACCAAAAAACAAGCAGTTACTCTTAAAGAAATAACCGCCCTCAAAGAAGGCGATTATGTAACCCACATTGATCATGGGATTGGGCGATTTGGCGGTTTGCAAAAAATTGAAAAAGGCGGAAAAGAGCAAGAAGTAATCGAAATTATATACAAAAACGGAGACAGGCTTTTTGTAAGTATTCACAGTTTACATAAAATATCCAAATACAACGCCAAAGATGGTCGCGAACCCAAAATCAGCAAGTTGGGTTCGGGTGCATGGAAATTATTGAAGCAAAAAACCAAAAAGCGCATCAAAGAACTCGCTTTTGATATAATCAAATTATATGCCGAACGTAAACTTCAAAAAGGCTACCGGTATGCCCCCGACAGCTATTTGCAACACGAACTCGAAGCCTCATTTATTTATGAAGATACCCCCGATCAATACAAAGCCGTGCAAGAAGTCAAAGCCGATATGGAAAGTACCAAAACAATGGACAGACTGGTATGCGGTGATGTCGGATTTGGAAAGACCGAAGTAGCCATACGAGCGGCTTTCAAAGCGGTTGATAACGGTAAGCAAGTAGCCGTATTGGTGCCCACAACCATATTGGCTTTTCAACATTACAAAACATTTAGCGAACGACTCAAAAATTTTCCGGTAGTCGTAGATTATTTGAACCGGTTTAGAACCGCCAAACAAAAAACACAAATTTTGAAGGATTTAGCCGAAGGAAAAATTGACATTATAATCGGCACACATGCTTTGGTAAATGACAAAATCAAATACAAAGATTTAGGGTTAATGATAATTGACGAAGAACAAAAATTCGGTGTTTCGGTAAAAGAAAAACTCAAAATCATACGCAAAAATATCGATACCTTGACCTTAACTGCAACACCCATTCCGCGTACTTTGCAATTTTCGTTAATCAACGAACGCGACTTATCGGTTATCAACACACCGCCACCTAATCGACACCCGATTGAAACACAAGTTATCCGATTCGACGAAAAAATCATACGAGACGGTATCAGTTATGAAATACAACGCAAAGGACAAGTGTTTTTTATCCACAATCGCATAGAAAATATCAAAGAAGTAGCCGGTATGATACAACGCTTGGTGCCCGAAGCCCGAATAGGTATCGGACACGGACAAATGGAAGGTAAAAAACTCGAAAAACTGATGCTCGATTTCATCAATGGCGAATTTGACGTATTGGTATCGACAACCATTATCGAAAACGGTTTGGACGTGCCCAATGCCAATACTATTTTTATAAACAATGCTCATCAATTCGGATTGGCAGACTTGCATCAAATGCGAGGGCGTGTAGGACGCAGCAACAAAAAAGCTTTTTGTTATTTTATAACACCTCCTTATTCCACACTTACCTTCGACGCCCGCAAACGTATGGAAGCTATTGAAACTTATACCGAACTGGGTAGCGGTTTTCAAATAGCCATGAAAGATTTGGAAATACGAGGAGCCGGAGATTTGCTCGGAGCCGAACAAAGCGGTTTTATTAACGAAATGGGATTTGATACTTATCAAAAAATTTTAAAAGAAGCCATTACCGAACTCGAACACAACGAATTTAAACATTTGTTGAATGAAAATGAAAAATCAAATTATCAAATTGAAACACAAGTTGAAACTGACTTTGAAATAATGTTCCCCGCCGAATACATCAGCCAATCTGCCGAACGTTTAAACTTATATAACGAATTATCAAAGATTGAAAATGAAAAACAACTCGAAAACTTCAAAAACAAACTTATCGACCGGTTCGGAACACCGCCTATGGCAACCATAAATTTATTAAAATCACTGCAAATCAAATGGCTTTCTCAAAAATTAGGTTTTGAAAAATTGGTGATAAAAAAAGAAAAAATGTTGGCTTATTTTATTGCCAACCCCGATGCGCCTTACTATCAAACAAGTATTTTTCAAAATATTTTACAAAAAATACAACAAACCAACTGTTGTATATTTAAAGAGAAAAAAAATAATAACGAACATAGAATATATTTGGTATTTGAACAAGTTGATGGTGTCGAAACCGCTATTATGCGTTTAAAACAACTTTTGAACGATTAATAATTTTAGAAAAAAACTGATGATCGACAATAAAAATGATATTTTTACTTGACAAGTGCCCGTGCAAATATTATATTTTAAAAAAAATCCAAAAAAATACAACTATGCGTTCATTTGTAATTCTACTTATTTTGTGGGGATTTGGCACAATGGCACAAACTCAATATACCGCCATACCCGATCCCAATTTTGAAGCCGCACTTAGC
>Ga0256834_1001673_pt1 | contig 14715 bp, 15 predicted proteins | sample 4281140metaG_FD_190536 | JGI IMG/M metagenome (GOLD analysis project Ga0256834, IMG submission 190536) | Hydrothermal vent microbial communities from East Pacific Rise, Pacific Ocean - 4281-140 | ecosystem: Environmental > Aquatic > Marine > Hydrothermal vents | place: Pacific Ocean: East...
CAGCAATATTTAAAAAAACATCTTTTGCGCCCAATCTAAAACCTGCTCGTTTTTCTAAAACAGCTAAAATCATATTTAATCGTTTTAGATTATAACCTGTAGTTGAACGTTGCGGTGTTCCGTAAACTGCTGTACTTACTAAGGCTTGTACTTCAATCATAAAAGGTCGAATTCCTTCTAAAGTTGCAGCGATTGCTGTGCCACTTAAACTTGCATCTTTTTCGGAAATTAATATTTCACTCGGGTTTTCAATTTCTCGCAAACCAGAACTTAGCATTTCATAAATACCTAATTCGGCGGTTGATCCAAATCGGTTTTTGTTTGCTCTTAATATTCTGTAAGTATGATTTCTATCGCCTTCAAAATGAAGAACAACATCTACCATATGTTCTAATATTTTTGGTCCAGCAATGCTTCCTTCTTTATTAATATGACCAATTAATAAAACTGGTGTTGCGGTTTCTTTTGCAAATTTTATTAATTCAGATGCTGTTTCTCTAATTTGTGAAATACTTCCTGGACTTGACTCGATAAAATCGGTATGTAAGGTTTGAATAGAATCTATTACTACCATTTCTGGTTGATTTTCGACAATAGATTTAAAAATATTTTGCGTATTAGTTTCGGTTAAAATAAGGCAATTGTCATTTTTAATTTGCAATCGTTCACCACGCATTTTAATCTGACTTTTACTTTCTTCGCCAGAAACATACAAGACTTTTTGAGGCATTTGTAAGGCAATTTGTAAAATTAATGTCGATTTACCAACGCCAGGTTCGCCACCAAGTAATATTACAGAACCTCTTACCAATCCGCCGCCAAGCACATTATCTAACTCGTTGTTATTGGTTTTAAAACGATCTTCTGCATTAATAGTAATTTCTTTAATATTAACCGCTTTGGATACTTTTTTAGTTTTAGTTGCGTTCCAAGTTCTTTCAGAATTTTTAGATTCTTTTTGAATAATTTCTTCCACAACAGTTCCCCATTCATTACAAGTAGTGCATTTACCTAATAATTTAGCGTGTTGCGCTCCGCAATTTTGACAGTAGAATTTTGATTTTTGTTTGGCCATTTATAAATGTGTAATCGTTTAATTGTTGTTTTGTTTAATCGTTTGATACCAATTCCACTTTTTATTATCTATTCTATCTTGTTCGTCATAATAGTCCGTTTTATAAAAAATCAGTCCTATTTTTTCTAATACTTTACAAGAACCAATATTTTTTGGGTCTGCAATACCAATAATTCTATTTAAATTCAATTTTTCAAATCCGTATTTTATAATTTCTTTAGAAATTTCTGTTGCAATGCCTTTGTTCCAATATTCTGGTAGAAATCGAAAACCAATATCAGTTTCATTAAATTCTGGTAAATATTTTAAACCAGCAAAACCGATTACTTGATTTGTTTTCTTAAAAACAACTGCCCATCTACCATAACCGTAACTTTTATAATCTTTAAAAATTACATTTTCAATGATATTTTTAGCTTCATCTTTATCTTTTAAAGAAACATCGCCAGTATATTTATTAATTATATCGCTTGAACCATATTCAAAAACAGCATCTACATCATCAAGAGTAAATTCTCTAAGTATAATTCTTTCGGTTTCTATAATTGGTTTCATTTTTGTTTTTTTTCAACCCTGCAAGGGTTTAAAACCCTTGCAGGGTTATGTTAAGTATTTATTAATTTAAAATAGCCTCAATACCAGGTAATTTTTTTCCTTCTAACATTTCTAACATTGCGCCGCCACCAGTAGAAACATAACTTACTTTATCTGCAAATTGAAACTTTTTAACAGCAGCAACCGAATCGCCGCCGCCAACTAATGAAAAAGCACCTTCTAAAGTTGCATCTTTAATGGCGTAACCTAATTCTCTGGTTCCTTTTGCGAATTTTTTCATTTCAAAAACACCTAAAGGTCCATTCCATAAAATGGTTTTTGAACCTGCAATTACAAAGGCATTACCAACGTTTGTTTTTGGCCCTGAATCTAAACCCATCCAACCATCAGGAATATCATTTGCTTCAATAATCATTGTATTTGCATCATTAGAAAAAGCATCTGCTGCAATAACATCAATTGGTAAATGGATTCTTGTTTTATTAACTTTTGCTTTTGCTAAAATTTCTAATGCTAATTCTAGTTTGTCATTTTCCACTAAAGAATCACCAATTTTTCCACCTTCAGCTTTAATGAATGTAAATGCCATACCGCCACCAATAATAATATTATCCACTTTATCCATAATATTATTTATAACTTCAATTTTTGAAGATACTTTTGCGCCACCAATTACTGCAGTAACTGGTTTTACACTATTATTTAATACGTAATTAATGCTTTCTATTTCCTTTGCTAAAAGCAAACCAAAACATTTATTTTTAGGAAAAAATTGAGCGATAATCGCCGTTGATGCGTGTGCTCTATGTGCAGTGCCAAAAGCATCGTTTACATAAATATCGCCAAATTTTGATAATTTTTTTGCGAACTCAATATCGCCTTCTTTTTCTTCTTTATGGAAACGTAAGTTTTCTAATAGTATAATTTGATTATTTTGAAGATTTTCGATTTCAGTTTCAACTTCAGAACCAATACAATCTGAAACGAATTTTATTTTTTGCTCTAGAATTTCTTCTACTTTAGAAACTATGTTTTTTAACGAAAACTTTTCTTCTTTACCTTTTGGCCTTCCTAAATGAGACATTAGAATTACACTTCCGCCATCTTTTAAAATTTTAGTTATTGTAGGTTTTGCAGCTTCGATTCTTGTAGCATCTGTAACTTCTAATTTATCGTTTAAAGGCACATTAAAATCTACTCTAATTAATGCTTTTTTATCTTTGAAGTTGAAATCGTTTATCGTAATCATTAAAAATATTTTTTACAAAAATATTGTTTTTAAATCAATTTCTTAATTTTGCTTAATAATTATTTTTTTACATCCTCATAGTTTTGTGAGATTAAATACCAAAGTATGAGTTTTATCTTGATAAAATCAGAACAAAAATCAAATTAATAACAAACATTTCATTACTTTTGCAGTATGCTTTTATTTATAAGTGGACAAGAAATAGTTATCATCGTAATCATAGCAGTAATGCTTTTTGGTGCAGACAAAATACCCGATTTAGCACGTGGTTTAGGTAAAGGTATGCGTCAAATAAAAGATGCTACTAATGATGTAAAGCGAGAGATTAATAAATCTGCTAAAGAAAATGGTCTAGATACTGAATTTATAAAAGATATTAAAGATTCTGTAGATGATGTGAAAAAATCGGTTACTAATAATTTTGAAGACTTAACTGGACCAATTAAAAGAAAGCGATAATTTTTTCAGGAAAATCAAAATCTCTTCCTTAAAAAGACAAACCTTATAAATCTAGATTCTAATTACAATAAAAATATGTTCTCATTTTCTTTACAAATTGCAAAAACTACACCTTCTTTTTGGGATAAATTAATACAAAGTGATCGTGAATTATTAGTAAATTTAAACGCATTAGGTACCGAAAAATGGGATGCTTTTTGGTTAATAATAACCGATAAAAATTCTTGGTTACCATTATTCTTAATTCTATTTTATTTATTAATCAAATCTTATGGTTGGAAAAAAGGTGCGATTTTAATTGTATTTGCTGCTTTACTGGTTACTTTTTCGGATCAATTAGTTAATTTAATTAAAAATTCTGTTGGACGATTACGACCAAATAATGATCCTATATTAAAAGATATTATTAGAATTCTGAAAACTCCTGGTAGTTATAGTTTTGTATCTGGTCATTCTACCACATCTTTTGCAGTAACTACTTTTATAATTTTTCTTTTAAGGAATAATTATAAGTACATATATCTACTACTTATTTGGCCAATATCATTTGCCTATAGTCGTATTTATTGTGGTGTACATTTTCCTATTGACATTACCTTAGGATTATTTTTAGGCGTTATAATTGGCTTTGTGTTTTATCGATTAAGTCAATTGTTTTTGATAAAGTTTGATTATAAATAGACTTTGCCTTAGGTTTTTATCATAATCTATTCAATAACCAAATCACTCACCAAACCTTTATAATTATGTATATCTGCACGTAATGAACCAACCGATAAAGAGGCTTTAATACGCAATGGTATTTTATTTACATCATCACTAACCCAAACGGTTACGCTTTCTTTTTCTTTAAAAACTCTTCCTGCTTGTACAATAGGTCTAAATTTTGCCGCTTTAATTTTTCCGAATTTTGTATTGATAATTTCTCTGCCTAAAAATCGTAATTTCATATCTATCGTTTCTTCATCCATAAATATTTTCAAAACTATTTCTTTACCAATAGTAAAGTCTGAAATATCTTGATTTCTCATATAATACAAAGCAGAAAGTAAATCTTGAACTTCACCAGAAGTTTCATGATTTTTTTTTGTTTTATGTTTATTATCAATTACTAATGCGTTATTTTCTTTTTGATCAAAAATGATTTCTTTATCTTTAGTATAACCACCTTCATTAATTTTTCGCTTAAAATAATATGGTAAATTGGTATCTTTGAAAAAATAAGTTTCGTATTTATCTTTTACTTTAAAAAACCAACTAATCATACCTGTGGTTTTTCCTTTACCTGTAATATGAAAAGCATCTTTTCCGTTTTTAATTTCTTTTTTAACGTCCATAGTCGCGAAACCTGCAGTTAAAAAATTACTATAACTTAAACGGAATTTTAATTTTTCGCCATCTTCAAAAGCCTGTGAAAAAATACTTGTGCTAATTAAAAAAGTGAGTATGTATATTAAAATTTTCATAATGTGAATTTTACTAATCATAACATTACAATTTTCGTTCCAAAAGTAAAAAAATTTGTAGAGACATTTTGACAAAACGTCTCTACAAAACGCCTTTACTTTAATATTTTATAAGACTCTAAATTAGTAATACCCCAATTATCTAATTCATCTTTTGACCATAACTCCGGAAAAAATATTCGTTTTTGATATTTTGGTAGCATATACTTTTGCCAATCACTTCCACCAGTTGCTTCGGTATCTTTTCCTTCACTTAGCAAATATTTACATGCTGCATGATAATGATGCATCACCCATTTTACGTTTACTGTATAATCAAAATGACGCATGGCATTTTTTAAATCTACATTATCTTTAATTTCTTGTGGCAAACTTTTATATTTATCGTATAAATTAATTTCGTTATATTCTTTCATTAAATTAATTAATTTCTCTTTATACTTACCTTCAAATTCATTTAATAAATATGATTTTTTACCTGTTTCATGGTCTTTTCCTGCTGCTTGCCAATACATATTATCAAATGCATGTTCATAAGGTGTATTTGTGTCTATTGTTGCTCTAAATCTTACATCGATTAAATTAATTAAATCCGTAGAACAAATTTCAATCATTCTATATTGTGCAGACTGAAAACCACTTGCTGGTGTTAGTGTATCTCTAAACTTCATGTATTGCTTTACTTCCATTCCGTCACCCATAACATCAAACGAAGTTGCTAACATGTCAAAATAACGACTTATTCTACCTAAACGAGAAGCAAAAAATTCCGCAGTTAAATTTTTATGATGAGAAACTTGTTGCATTTCCCATAAAATCATTTTAAATATTAATTCATTTACTTGATGATACATTAAAAAAATCATCTCATCTGGCAATTCTGTTCTTTGTACCTGAAGGTTTAACAAGGCATCTGTCTGAACATAATCCCAATATCTAATTGGTTTACTTACTAGTAAACCATCTAAATGGGTTTCTAAGTCTTGACCAATTGCATCATATTTTTCTTGCAACTGACTAATTTTATCTTTAATATTGGCATTCATTAAATTTGGTTTTTAATTTAGATTTCAAATATAATAATTTAATATGTTATAAATTAATTTGATTGAATTATTCGTAATAATTAGATTTATTATGACTATTTTATAAAGATAATTTAGTAAAAGTGCATTATTTATAATAATTTAGTAGCGAAATATAAAAATGATTGAAACTAATAACTATATTTTACAAGGTTTTTTTCATGTATTAGATATTAATGCTTTAGACCATGTATTGTTTTTTATTGCATTAACCGTAATTTTCACTTTTAAAAAATGGAAAAAAGCATTACTACTCATTACCTTTTTTACTATTGGTCATACGTTAACTTTTGGTTTGTCAGTTTATGATCTCATTTTTGTTAGGTCTAAAATTGTGGAGTTTTTAATACCAATAACTATTTTAATTCCGTTATTAATTAATATTAATAATTCTATTAGAAAGCGTGTTCATAATGATGCTAATTTATATTTTGCTTTATTTTTTGGTACGATTCATGGTCTTGGTTTTTCTAGTTATTTTTTAATGCGGATTGATGATAGCGAAGCAAAATTACTACCTCTCTTACAATTTGCATTAGGTATAGAATTTGCGCAAGTAATAATAGTTGCTATTATTTTATCGTTAGCATATCTTTTTCAAGATGTTTTTAATTTCAAAAAACGAAATTGGATTCTTATCATCTCTATTTTAATTCTATTAATTATTATTCCAATGCTATTAGAAAGAGGTTTGAGTCTAAGGTAATTTTATGCAAAAAATAACACTAATATTAACTTTTTCTACTTACTTTTGAGTTCCTTAAATGACAAAACAAGAAAAATACGATCGTACTTACTTAAAAATGGCCAAAGAATGGTCTAACTTATCGCATTGCGAACGTAAAAAAGTTGGTGCTTTAATTGTGAAAAAAAAAATGATTATTTCCGATGGTTATAATGGTACACCAACAGGTTTTGATAATTGTTGCGAAGATAAAACTGGTGCAACAAAATGGAATGTATTGCATGCAGAAGCAAATGCGATATTAAAAGTAGCATCTTCTACACAATCTTGTGAAAATGCTACGTTATACATTACGTTATCACCTTGTAAAGATTGTAGTAAATTAATACATCAAGCAGGTTTTAACCGTTTAGTTTATGCTGAAGAATACAAAGATTGTTCAGGGCTTGATTTTTTAAGAAAAACAGCTATTGAAATAACACATTTACCGTTTGAATAGTGTTCAGTTGGCAGTGTTCAGTATTCAGTTACACTGAACACTACCAACTGAATACCAAATACTGAATACCGAATACTGAATACCGAATACTGAATACTGAATACTGAATACTGAAGATAAATGAACAAATATAAAATCTACATACCAATTATAGTTTCGATAGCAGTTATTGTTGGGATTTTTATTGGCAGTAATTTAAATTATCAAAACAAAACCGCCATGCTTTTTGGTAATAGTCCGCAAGAAGCAAAAATAAAAAGACTAATTGATTTTATTGAATACGATTATGTAGAAAATGTAAATACAGATAGTTTATTAGATGGCACTATAAAGAATATTGTTGCAAAATTAGATCCGCATTCCGTTTATATTCCTGTAAAAGAACACAGTGAGATTGAAGAAAAAATGAATGGAAAATTTGTTGGTGTTGGCATTCAATTTAGAATGTATAAAGATACATTAACCATAATAAAAACAACAAAAAATGGCCCAAGTGAAAAAGCAGGATTAAAAGCTGGTGACCGTATTTTAATAGCAGATAAGGATACTCTTTTTGGCAAAAATTTAGATAGCGATGCTATTATTAAAAAATTAAAAGGCGAACCAAAATCAAAAGTGTACTTATTAATTTACAGAAAAAGTAATCAAAAATATATTCCATTAACTGTAAAAAGAGACATGATACCAATTAAAAGTATTGATGTTTCTTACCTATTAAGAGATGGAATAGGTTATATAAAGTTAAATAGTTTTACAGCAACATCGCATGACGAATTTAAATCTGCATTAAATAAGTTAAAAAAGAAAGGCATGCAAACTATGATTTTAGATTTGCGCGGCAATCCTGGTGGTTATATTGGTGTAACTACTAAAATAATTGATGAATTTTTAGAAGATAATAAACTCATCGTTTTTACAAAAGATAAAAAAGGAAATATCGAAAATTCATTAGCATCTAAAAGAGGTGGTTTTGAGAATGGTAAAATTTATGTGCTAATTGATGAAAATTCCGCATCAGCAAGTGAAATATTAGCTGGCGCACTACAAGATAATGACAAAGGAATTATTGTTGGCAGAAGATCTTTTGGTAAAGGTTTGGTACAACAAGATATGGAACTTGGCGATGGTTCATCTGTAAGATTAACAACTGCTCGCTATTACACACCAACTGGCAGATCTATTCAAAAACCATATAAATTAAATCAAAAACAAAACTATTATGCTGATGATTTTGAAAAGCGTTTTAGAAGTGGTGAGTTAACCAGTGCAGATAGCATAAAAGTGGTGGATAGTTTAAAATTTACCACACCAAAAGGCAAATTGGTTTATGGCGGTGGCGGTATTACTCCTGATGTTTTTGTTGCTATTGATACCACAGCATTATTTGCTAATTTTCATTTTAGAATAATGAATGAATTTACTTTTAATTATATTGATAATCATAGAAGTGATTTCGAAAATATGCCTTTAACTTATTTTATGGAAGACTTTGATAGTAATCAAAAAATATCTGATGCTTATATAAAATCTATTTCAAAAAATAAAAGAGTAAAATACGAAAAACAAATACGACACTTCTTAAAAGCAATATTTGCAAGAGAATTATACGATGAAAATGGTTTTTATCAAGTTTTAAATCAGGAAGATAAAATGATTTTAAAAGTTTTAGAACTCGAAAACGGTATAGATATAAATAATTTTTCTGACTAAATTACTAAACTAACAGTCAATCCATCACGGATTGGTAGTAATACAGTTTCTACTCGTTTATCGTCTTTTAGTAATTTATTATATTGTAAAATTACTTCAGTACTTTCGTCATTCGGTTTTAATTCTTCTACTACTTTTCCGCTCCATAATACATTGTCAGACAAAATAATGCCGCCTTTATTCATTTTATCAATAATAATGTTGAAATAATTACAATAATTTGGCTTATCGGCATCTATAAAAACCAAATCAAAACCTACGTTAATTGTAGAAATAATATCTAAAGCATTACCTGTATATTGAACTATTTGATCTTTAAAATCTGATTTTTCAAAATATTTATTTGAGAATTCTTTAAGTTCTTCATTACAATCTATAGTATGTAAAATGCCATTTTTAGACAAACCTTCTGCTAAACATAATGCGGAATAACCAGTATAAGTACCTATTTCTAAAATGTTTTTTGGTTGTTTTATTTTGGATAATATAGCTAATATTCTTCCTTGAAAATGACCACTTAACATTCTAGGGTTTAATATTTTTTGCCAAGTTTCTTTGGTAAGTTCTTGTAGTAATTTCGGCTCGTCTTCGCTGTGATTTACAGCGTAAGTATCAATTTTTTTTGGTAAGAAATTCATTTTATTTCCTGTAAAGGCAGGAATTTTTTCTAGTTTTAGATTCCTGCCTTCGCAGGAATGGACAACTAATTAACTATTTATCTTTTTCTCTAAATTATTTTTTAATGCGTTTTTATCTTCTTTACACAATTTTACATCTTTATTTTTATGCAAATGAATTTTGAAGATTTTGGTCATTAATTCATTCTGTTCAGAATATAATTTACATCTTTTACATAAAAAAATATGAAGACCAAGTTTCAATTTATCTAAAAAAGAAGCCTCACAATATTGATTTTTATTACAAATAGAAGATGCTTTGCTACAATCTATCATTACTTTTTTACTCATATTTTTCAGTATTCAGTATTCAGTATTCAGTTGGCAGTATTCAGTACTAATTATTATTGCCAAATGATCATTGAATATTACTTATTTTCCAAACCAATTTTCTTCCAAACAACTTCTTAACTGAACTCTAGCTCTATGGATTATTACCCATAAATTTGACGAAGTAATCCCTAACTCATTACAAATTTCTTCCGTTTCATAATTTTGAACCGTTTTTAGTAAAAAAACCATTCTATATTTTTCTGGTAAATTTTCTATACAATGATCTAATGCCGACTTTAATTCTGAATTTTCGATAGCTTCTTCACCTGCATTTCCCCAAAGTGATGGTGCTCTTTCTTCTATCCATTTTCCTTTATTTTCACCATTTTCGTAAAAACTCATGCGAACTTCTGCTTTCCCTTTTTTGGAGTTCTTTTTACGATAATGATCAATTATTTTTCGTTTTAAAATAGAAATTAACCAAGTACGCTCAGATGCTTCGCCTTTAAAATTTTTCATCGCTTTTAAACTAGAAAAAAAAGTTTCTTGTACTAAATCTTTTGCGATTTCATGGTCATTAACACGAGTTATCGTGTAATTATACATATAATCCGAATGCAAGTCTATCCATTTATTAGGATCTAAAGTATGTTTCTTTTTTTCTGTCATTAGTTTTTAAGAAATGTAAATCTAATCATTTTTTTGATAAAACGTAGCACTAAAATTATAATCTCGTTTAGAACTTCTTACAAATGCGTATGAAAATATTTTTTTATTTTTTATAGTATTGAATTCCGTTAATTCATTTCTAAACTCTTTAGTTAGAGATAATCGTTTTGTGTAACCTTTGTAAGTTTTGTAAGTTGTGTTTGTCATTTCTATTTCAATAGCCATTATTTCAGCAATAAATTTAAAATAAGTTTTTACATTGTCTTTTAATAACTTATTTTTTATTGGTTGCATTATACCACCATCAGAACTATCACAAAAAAACGGTCGATTTTTTAATACTTCTGAAATATTATTTTTAATGTTTTTAGAAGATGTAACTGAAATATTATTTAAATATTCTTTTAATTTCAGTATTATTTTTCCGTTGTTAGAAAGGTTTAGTAACCAATTCCACCATTGTGTAGCGTTATTAACATACTCACTATCAATCGTTGTTTTCATAGTATCATCTGCTCTTAAAATAAGATCTATTAAAGTGATGTTATGTAGTTTTTTTAACAAATTTATTCCACTTAAATCGAAACCTTTTTTTTCTAACAATGCTATAATAAAATGAACAGTACCAAATGGATATTTGTAATAATAGGAATTATCAGGTAAAAAAAATCGTGAGTTTAATAAATTAGGATTAATTTTATTCGGGTTATTTTTAAGTATCTGATGATGTTTTTTATCTACTGAAATAATATGTTGGTCTATACAAATAATATCAGGATTAGCAACAAACATATCTACAAAGCAAACATTTTTAAAATCTGAAAAATCGGTTTGTAACCATATTTTTTCTGCACTATTAGAAAACCCAACAATTTCACAACCCAAATATTTTTTTAATAACAATCCTGAAATCATACCATCTAAATCAGTATTTATGACAATTGGTTTGTTTTTTAGTTTGTTTAGCATTATTAAAAGACTGGATTTTTTTCTTATCCTTTTTAGTTTTAGAATTTAATCATCTATAAAATCAAATAAATATTCGGTTTTATAACTCATATGGAACTTCTCTAAACTTATGACCATTATTTTGTATTATGCCAGTAATATACTTTTCTAATTCATCTTTCCATTCTTTTTTAATTAATGCTTGTCGATGTTTAACAGCAAAAACCAATTGAAAATAACATTGTTTATAAGTGTTTGCCATTTTTTAAACAAATTTATGAAAATATTTATTGCAGAGCACCAATATCTGTGTAGAAAATCAATTACGTCTAAAATAGAAAAGTGCGGTGCAGAGCACCAATATTTTTATAGAAATAACACATTGATTTTAAATTAGGTGCATCGCTCCGTAATATTATATCACGGTGCGATACACCTAAATTATTGTTTTAATTGTAATTTCTATAAATATTGTCGGTGCTCTGCACCTAAATATATTCTTTATTGTAACTTTTATAAAAAAATAAGATTCTTCACATAACACCTAACTTACAAATGTTGTGGTGTTTTTATCTTTTTTACAAATCTAACTTTAAATTCAATTCTTTCAATTGTTCCTTATCTATATTAGAAGGTGCGTCTATCATCACATCTCTACCAGAATTGTTTTTTGGGAAAGCAATAAAATCACGTATCGTTTCTTGTCCACCAAGAATAGCAACTAAACGATCTAAACCAAATGCCAGACCACCATGTGGTGGCGCACCATAAGTAAATGCGTTCATTAAAAATCCGAATTGTTCTTGTGCTTCTTCTTTAGTAAAACCAAGATAATCAAACATCATTTCTTGAGTTGCTTTATCGTGTATTCTAATAGAACCGCCACCAATTTCATTACCGTTTAAAACCATATCGTAGGCATTTGCTCTTACTTTTGCTGGTTCGGTTTTTAGTAATTCTATATCTTCTGGTTTTGGCGATGTAAACGGATGATGCATTGCATGAAAGCGATTTGTTTCTTCATCCCATTCTAAAAGTGGGAAATCTACAACCCAAAGTGGTGCAAAAACTTCTGGATCTCTTAAACCTAACTGTTCGGCTAATTCCATACGCAACGCAGACATTTGTGTTCTTACTTTATTAGCATCGCCTGAAAGCACACATACTAAATCACCTGCTTTTGCATTGGTAATTTCTGCCCATTTTGCTAAATCATCTTGATCGTAAAATTTATCTACGGATGATTTATACGTTCCATCATCATTACATCTAGAATAAATCATGCCTAAAGCACCAACTTGTGGACGCTTTATCCATTTTATTAATTTATCAATTTCTTTTCTACTGAATTTATTTCCGCTAGGAACAGCAATACCAATTACTAATTCAGCCGAATTAAACACACCAAAATCTTTATGTTGTGTCACTTCATTCAATTCACCAAATTTCATATCGAATCGAATATCTGGTTTGTCATTACCATATGTTTTTATAGCATAATCATATGTTATTCTTGGAAATTTATCAATGTCGATATTTTTAATTTCTTTTAATAAATGTTTTGTTAAACCTTCAAAAGTATTTAAAATATCTTCTTGTTCTACAAATGCCATTTCACAGTCAATTTGTGTGAATTCTGGTTGTCTATCGGCACGTAAATCTTCATCTCTAAAACATTTTACAATCTGAAAATATTTATCCATTCCGCCAACCATTAATAGTTGTTTAAAAGTTTGAGGCGATTGTGGTAAGGCATAAAACTGACCTGCATTCATTCTACTTGGCACCACAAAATCTCTTGCGCCTTCTGGTGTTGATTTTATTAAATATGGTGTTTCTACATCTATAAAACCTTCCTTAGATAAATAGTTTCTAACTTCCATAGAAACTTTATGTCTAAAGATTAAATTTTCACGAACAGGATTTCTACGGATATCTAAATAACGATATTTCATACGGATATCTTCACCGCCATCAGTTTCATCTTCTATGGTAAAAGGTGGCGTTTCTGATTTGTTTAAAATAGTCAAACTCGAAACTAATATTTCGATTTCTCCTGTTGGAATATTATTATTTTTGGCTTCACGTTCTATGACTTTACCTGTAACTTGAATCACAAATTCACGTCCTAAAGTTTTTGCTTTTTCGAAAACTTCTTTTGCAGTACGTTCTTCATCAAAAATAAGTTGTGTAATTCCGTAGCGATCACGTAAATCTACCCAAATTAAAAATCCTTTATCTCTTGTTTTTTGAACCCAACCAGATAAGGTTATTTCTTGGTTTTGGTTTGCTAATCTTAATTCTCCGTTATTATGACTTCTGTACATTGTTTCTTTTTTGAAAGGTGCAAAGTTAAGAATTTATATTTTTTAGTAACCGAAGTAACTTATTTATTTACTTCTAAAAAAATTAATCTTAAATTTAGCTTGAATTATAGTTATTAGTAAAAACGATTCATGTTAGATAACACGAATCGTTTTTATTAAATGTTTGGTTCTTCCTTTATTTTAATGGAATTACCCATAGTTTTTATTTTCTACCAAATTAGGTAGAACTGTTTATATCTGTCCTTTCCTAACAATACTAAAGTGACCATTTACTTTTTTTGGTTGCCCAGTATTTGGATCAATATATTCTGCTGTATACCAATAATCACTTGCAGGCATTTGTTTGCCGTTATATGTGCCATCCCAACCAAAACCTGGTCTAGGATCTACCTTAGCTAATACTTTACCGAATTTATCAAAAACATATATTGTTGTTTCGTCTGGATTTAACGCTCTTGCTTCTCTAATATTCCAAGTATCATATCTGCCATCTCCGTTTGGAGTCATATGTAATTGTGCGTCTAATAATACAATTGTATGCCCTAATTCAACTGTTACATCTGTACAACCTAAGTTGTCTACAACTTGTATGGTGTACTCTTCAGAAAAAATATTTTCAAAAATAGGATCATTCACTTGTGATATTGAAATTAATTGCCCGTCATTAACACCAATTACATCTTCTTTATAACTAATAGTATAAGTATAATCACCTGTTCCTCCTTCTACTTCTACAGTAATTGAATTTTCATCATTACTAAAGTCATTTACAAAAACATTTGTGATAACTGGTAATTCTGCTAATACAACTTGAATTATTTGTGGTTGAGATATACATTGAACTCCTATTGTAGAAGTTGAAGTTGCGATTACATAATAAAGACCTATATCTGCTATTGGATCGTTTAAAATTAAAGTATCATTAGTATCAATAGTTGATTCTACTGTGTTTACAGGCACATTATTAGAATCAAACCAGTCATAGGTATAATTACTACCTGGAACATTACTAATTGCAATTATTTCTGCACCTGTATT
>Ga0256834_1001674_pt1 | contig 14714 bp, 14 predicted proteins | sample 4281140metaG_FD_190536 | JGI IMG/M metagenome (GOLD analysis project Ga0256834, IMG submission 190536) | Hydrothermal vent microbial communities from East Pacific Rise, Pacific Ocean - 4281-140 | ecosystem: Environmental > Aquatic > Marine > Hydrothermal vents | place: Pacific Ocean: East...
CTTTAGTATCAGTTCATTGAATATCTTCATAGGATTCTTTTCTTACTAAAATAAGATAAATTCTGAATATTCAACACAACTTACTGATACATAATTTGTTAACCATTTATAGACAGGCTCTAATTAGCCACATTATAGATACAGAAAGAATCATGAGTTACCGCGCCCTCCGCTATGCTCGTAGAGACAAAACATTGCTCAACGGTTTTGAAGAAGATAATTACGCCCAAAATTGTGGAGCTGAAACTCGAAGCCTCGATGCTCTCATTCAAGAATTTATTACACTTCGTAAATCAACCACACAGCTTTTTGAAAGCTTTACTCCCGAGATGCTCGCCTACTACGGCCCCGAAGAACAAAAGGGCTTAACCGTAGAGAAAATTGGCAGAATGATTGCAGGCCACTCGATGCATCATTGCAGTGTATTGGTGGAGAGGTATGGGGTTTGATAAAAATAATGCAATTGTAATTATGGTTAAGTTCTAATAAGTACAGCAAAGTATATTCATCATTCTTGCTCATAATTCATTCATCTCCTATGTTTTTCTCCCGCAGATATCGCTGATTTACGCAGAAAAATCAGAACCAATCTGCATTATCTGCAAAAAATGATAGCAAAGCCAATATTAAGAGCTTTAAAAAAGGCTGTTATACATAGAACCTAGCGTAATTGGTTAATAGTTAATACCCTTTTTGTCTCTTAAAAAGATTAGATATTGTCCTTTAAGACCCACTTTTTTTAGATACTTATTCGATGGAGTTATCTTAAAAAGATAGTTCTCACAATTGGTTAATTTTACAGCATAATCTATATTATTACGAATGGTTTTTCTTTTAAAAAACCCTCTGTCGTTTAAAAAACTATACTTAACTTTTGTATCCTCATTATACCAGGAATCCTGATAGTGAATATTTATTGAAATTATTTTATGATTAATGGAAAGCATGCCGGCAAATACTTGGGGGTTATCAAGTTGGGTATGCATAGTGCCAAACCTTCCAAAATACTTTTCATCTGGTTTTTTAATAGAATTAAAATAATTAACCATTTTTTCGTCCCTTCCATAAAAATCACTTTTTGATGACTCATTTGAAAGTATTTCCATTATGGCTTCATTTTTATATTCGTCAGGAATATTTTCGAATAACCACTGCTTAAACTCATTTGTATTGCTTGAAAATTTTAGCGTATCTAATCTGGCATTAAGCTGTTCTTTCAAATTAGAACTCTTATCTAATAATAAATAAACAGAGGCTGTAAGAGCTGGTTCTCTTTCAAAATCTACTCCGTACACCTTGGTGTTTTTAGAACAATTCTCTCTGATAAAATTCCAGGAAGCCAACTCAACCTCCCAGTTAAAATAACCAAAAGAAGTCCATTTCAGAAAATTTTCATCCCCTGTTCTCAAATATTCATTAATCAAATATGCTTCTGCTCTCCCCCACTCTATTAAAATATTATTTACCCCTTTTTCGGCATTGAGATAATTATAAAATTTTGACTGTAACCTGGCATTATCAGCCATTCCATGCGTTTCACCCAGTAGTAATAGATCAAAATCAGTTAATGGTAAATTTGTGTTTTTAATTTCATCACAGTTATTGGTCTGAAGGTTCAGGCAAGTTTGGGAAAAACATAATGAGCAAAACATAACCATTGCACTAACCATAAAAAGTGCTTTTTGGCAAGAAATGATTATTCTACTACTCATAAAATAAATACCCCTTTGCTGGTTTCTCTATTTTACTGCCGGCACAATAAATTAATCCGGAATATTGGCTTATGTACTTCATTATATATTCCTTGTCCTTTTTAGGAATTTTGTAGAGCCCTAACCGTTCGGCTGTATTATTATCTTTTTTAAATAAAATTACCGGAGCACTGTCAGTCTCCGGTTTCAACATTCCTTTTTCCAACATCATTGTATATAATGAAGGTACATTTCTATACACTTTTTTATCAACATGCTGGCTCCCAATTAAAATAACCGATTTATTATTGCTTTCATTATTTATTGATTCTATATTTTGAAAAATGTATTTTTCTCGAAGCTTCCAGTCTTTAAAATTAAACAAAACACCCATTTTAAGGTTGTTCGAAATCTTGAAAAAGTAAGCAGAATCCGATTCACTAAATACCCCTGTGCTCCTGGGATTGTACTGTTTAATCTTAATTGCTAATTCTTTAATAGAATCGCTTTGTTCCTCTTCTGAACTCATCAATCTTATCTTTTCAATTGCCAAATGCAACTCATCCAATTCTTTTGGCTTAGCAGGATATTTCTTAAGAATAAAATCAAGCATATTTAATGCAAACGGAGGGTAAGTTTCTACATCAAAACCACGAACATTTACTGGGGTATCTTGATTTTCCTTATTATAAAGAAGTAACCTTCGCAAAAAACTATAATTCAGAGGCCCAACTAAGCCATTAATTACGGTAGTATCCTCTAAACTACTCACATACTCGTACGCTACAGCTGCTTCCAAAGCCAACTGGTTAAACCCCTGTTGTTTAATGGAAACCATGTAATCAAATACATGTTGCCTATTAATAAGATTATCATTATGAGAGTCTTCAGCGAAGATAACAAAGTTGCTTTTTTTACTTTTTAGAAGGTTAATTTCGGATATGCTTTCAAGCGTTGAGCACGTGTATTCTTGAGCATTAGTTGTTGGTATGCCAATTACTATACATGCTAAGAAAGCACAAGCAGATAGAAGGTGTAAGGTTTTAATCATTGAGTATATATTTTTATTAAAACTCAGTATAATACAAATTATTGCAAGCAATTAGTATTAAAAACATAAAAGTTGTTTTGGCTAATAAACTTTATGCAATTTCTTTTAATACCCATACTTTTCTTTCCAAAGAGCCTTGAGCCTATTTCTTAATTCGTTCTCCCTTGCATTATTCCCAGGGTCGTAGAGGACGGTGTTGGCTATTTCTTTAGGAAGGAATTCTTGGGCAATAAAATTACCCTCATAGGAATGACTGTATTGATAGCCTTTGCCATATCCTTGTTCTTTCATCATTTTGGTAGGAGCATTACGAATAGCCATCGGCACTTGTAAATCACCTGTTTCTTGAACTAATTTTTCGGCTGATTTAATGGCCATATAACTTGCGTTACTTTTAGGTGATGCTGCCAAATAAGTAACACATTGTGATAAAATTATTCGGGCTTCGGGGTAGCCAATGGCAGCAACTGCCTGAAAGCAATTTGTAGCAATAACTAAGGCGGTTGGATTAGCATTACCAATATCCTCTGATGATAGAATCAATAATCTTCGTGCAATAAATTTAACATCTTCACCCCCTTCTATCATACGAGCCAAATAATACACCGCTGCATTAGGGTCGCTACCTCTTATGCTTTTTATAAAAGCAGAAATAATATCATAATGTTGCTCTCCACTTTTATCGTAAATAGCCACACGTTGCTGGGCTTTGGTTTGCACCAATTTATTGGTAATTACCACATTTTTAGCCTCCGAAGATTCCACCAACAACTCTAGCAAGTTTAGTACTTTGCGAGCATCTCCACCTGACAGGTTAAAAAGTGCTTCCGTTTCTTTAAACTCGATCTTTCGTTTAGAGAGTTCTACATCTTTTTTGCATGCATTTTTCACCAATAACTCAAGGTGCTCCTTGGTTAAAGACTTGAGTGTATATACTTGTGATCGTGATAAAAGTGCCGAATTTACTTCAAAAGAAGGATTTTCTGTAGTTGCGCCAATAAGTATTATTGTTCCTTTTTCAACTGCACCTAGCAGTGCATCTTGTTGCGATTTATTAAAGCGATGAATTTCATCTATAAATAGCACTGCTTTTGCCAGTCGTTTAGCCTTAGCGATAATATCTCTAACATCTTTAACTCCTGCACTTACAGCACTAATTGTAAAAAATGGACTTTTAATTTCATTGGCAATAATATTGGCAATAGTTGTTTTTCCTACTCCTGGAGGACCCCATAAAATCATGGAGGGTAAGCTGCCACTATTAATTACGGTACGCAAAACACCATTTTTGCCCACTAAATGTTCTTGCCCAATCAATTCATTTAAAGATGAGGGGCGCATTCGTTCGGCTAATGGAATTTTAGAATCTATCAATGTGAAGTATTAGTCAGTTTGAAATGCTAAATTCGCAAAATCATTTCATTAATCTATGAGATCAAACCTTAAAGTACATTTAGTGTTGGCTTTGGTAAGCTTACTTTTTGGCGCTAATTATACAGTAGCCAAAATTGTAATGCCCGAACATATCAGTGCTTTAGGAATAATTGCTTTTAGAGTGCCAATGGCCACTCTATTATTTTGGGGGTTTCATTATTTTACAGGTGTGCATAAAACACCATCTGCAATTGATTTATCAAGATTCTTTTTTGCGGCTCTTTTTGGAGTAGCCACCAATCAGATCTTTTTCTTTAAAGGTATAAGCCTGACATCACCTATGTTGGGTTCAGTAATAATGACTTCTACACCCATTTTCGTTTTGGTCGTTTCCTATTTCTTACTCAAGGAGAAAATTACTTGGGTAAAATTTCTAGGAATAGGACTGGGTGCCTTGGGGGCAATTCTATTGATAACATCGCACGGAACCGATTTTAGCAATAGTACATTTACGGGTAATCTGTTCATTTTGGTAAATGCTATTTCGTACAGTATTTACCTGGTAATTGTTAAACCACTGATGCTAAAATATAACGCACTCACAGTTATAAAGTGGGTGTTTTTATTCGGCAGTTTTATGGTTATTCCTTTTGGGTATAGTGGATTAATGGCAGCGAACTGGTCTAATTTCGATATAGGAATTTGGGTAAGCATTGCCTACATTATTATAGGAAGTACTTTTTTTGCTTATTTACTCAACTTGTGGTCGCTTAAGGTAGTTAGCCCTGCATTGGTTGGGTATTATATTTACCTGCAACCTTTATTTGCTACCATAATTGCCATTATTTTTAGAGGTGATGAAATTACATTGGCAAGCATACTTTATTCCGTTATGATTTTTGGCGGTGTTTTTTTAGTGAGTTATAGAAAAAATAGTTCTACAATTTAAAGTCTAAAAAACTTTTTTTCATTCCAAGATATGAGAAAAAAGAAACATGCTCGAAATGAAGAAAGAGGGTTAAACTAACTCTAACTTTTACTCCTTAAATTTTTCTAAATTTTCAAGTGTAAGTGGTTTATTAATGTACTTACGCACGTAATCGTACTTTTTAGAACGGTTTACATCCGCAGGGCTAATGGAAGACGTAAGCATAATAATACTGCACTTTTCTTTAGTTTGCTCCGAAAGATTTCCAAATTCATCTAAAAATTGGAAGCCGTCCATTAATGGCATATCAATATCTAGGAAAATCAGTTCTGGTAATACATTATTGGTAGAAGCTGCATCTAATTTTTCAATATTTCGTAAAAACTCAATGGCACTACGTGCACCCGTATGGGTATAAATATGCTCAGTAATTTCAGATGCTTCAATCATTTTCTGATTAATGAGATTATCTATCTCATTATCATCAATTAGCATTATTGCATAATAGGTTGGCTTTGCCATAGTTTGGTTACAATTAAAAAATTAGTCTATGCCATACCAAACTAGTAATAAATTTTGAAAATAAATACTAATCAAGTGATTTGTTGTTTGAACGACAATAAAAAAACGTCATTCAGAATAAGCTTTTTCTGTTAAAACAGGAAATGTGAAATGAAGAATCTCAAGTATGCAAATATTTGACATAATAGAAATCCTTCATCCCGAAAAAAACGGGATTCTGGATGACGTTACTTTATTTATAAGTCAAACTTAATGCCTTGTGCTAATGGCAAGTCGTTGCCATAATTAAGGGTATTTGTTTGTCTTCGCATATACACTTTCCAGGCATCTGAGCCTGATTCCCGGCCTCCACCTGTTTCTTTTTCACCGCCAAAAGCACCGCCAATTTCTGCTCCTGAAGTACCAATGTTTACGTTGGCTATTCCACAATCAGAACCTGCTTGAGATAAGAAAAATTCAGCCTCTTTAAGGTTATTCGTCATAATAGCTGAAGAAAGCCCTTGCACCACGCCATTTTGCATAGCCATTGCTTCTTCTATAGTGTTGTATTTTAATAAATACAAAATAGGAGCAAAGGTTTCATTCTGTACAATTTCGTACTCATTCTTGGCCTCTATTACACAAGGTTTTACGTACACACCAGATTCATATCCTTCACCTTCTAGTACACCGCCTTCAACTACTACATTTCCTCCTTCTTTCTTGGCTTGCTCAATAGCATTTTGGTATAATTCCACTGCCGTTTTATCAATTAACGGACCAACATGGTTGGCTTCATCCAACGGATTACCAATGCTCAATTGTCCGTAGGCATTCACTAATTTATTTTTCACTTCTTCATACACCGATTCGTGAATGATTAATCTTCGGGTAGAAGTACAACGCTGACCGCACGTACCAACGGCACCAAACAACGCACCAACCAAGGTCATATTTAAATCCGCTTCTGGAGAAACAATGATGGCATTATTACCACCTAATTCTAATAAAGATTTACCCAAACGAGCTCCAACTGCTGCTCCTACTTTTTTGCCCATTCTGATTGAGCCAGTTGCCGAAACCAAAGGCACGCGTTTATCATTGGTCATTAGTTCCCCAATTTTATAATCGCCATTTACAAGGCCAGAAATACCTTCGGGCACATCGTTAGCAGCAAAGACTTCTTGTACAATATTTTGACAAGCGATACTACATAAAGGCACTTTTTCTGAAGGTTTCCACACGCAAGCATCTCCACAAACCCAAGCCAACATCGTATTCCACGACCATACCGCTACTGGAAAGTTAAACGAAGAAATTATGCCAACTACACCTAGTGGATGGTATTGCTCGTACATTCTATGATTAGGACGTTCAGAGTGCATTGTTAATCCGTGTAGTTGACGAGATAAGCCAACTGCGAAATCACAGATATCGATCATCTCCTGTACTTCACCTAAGCCTTCTTGGTAGGACTTTCCCATTTCGTAAGACACCAATTTGCCTAAAGGCTCTTTGTATTTACGCAATGCTAGTCCAATTTGACGAACTACTTCACCTCTTTTAGGAGCAGGAACCATTCGCCATTTTTTAAAAGCTTCTTCTGCTTTTTTAACTACAGCATCATATTCCTCATGAGTAGCTTCAGTTACCGTTCCAATCTCTTGTCCATCGGCAGGAGATATAGAAACCAGTTTATTACTACCTGCTTCTAACCAGTTGGCACCAGTTGAAACACCTGCATTATGTTGCTTTACGCCAAGCACTTCGAGTGCTTCTTTTATTCCAAAATTATCGCTCATTTTTCTACTTGATTATACTAGTGGCAAAGCTACTATTAATCAATTGCATTGAACAAATAAAGGCTGATTGAATTCACAATCAGTCTTTACTATTTTTAAATAATTAACTCGTTTTGTCACGATTCTTGTTTGCTTCGCCACACAGAATCGCGCCAAAACTATCTTTACGTTATAATCAGCCAAGGGCTGAAACCCTTGGCTAATTATATTTCGCCCCGATGGGGCTAATCACATTTTAATTTCCACTTTCGCTAGGATGACTTTACAGTTTACCAATCAACAGAATAATAGGTTTTATCTCCATTTTCCATTATACCTAGTAATATAACTCGTTGCCCTTCTAATTGAGGCATTAATCTTTTAAGTTGATCTACAGTAGCAATGGAATTTTTATCCACCTCGGTAATGATAAAGCCTTCTTCAATACCAGCTTCTTTCCATTTGCCCTCGCCTAATTCTTTAAGCTTTACTCCAGATTTTATATGCAATTTTTCTGCTTCTTCTCCTTGTACATTTTCAAATACAGAGCCTTCTACTAACGCTTCTGAAACCCGCTTAACTACATTTGTTGTTCCTCCTAAATTATGTAGCTCTACTTCAAAGTTTAATTTCTCATCACCTCTTAGTAATTCTACATTAATTTTATCACCAGGCCGGTGGCGAGCCACCAATTCTTGAAGTTCAGATGTGTTGGTTACTTCTTTTCCATCAATACCAATGATAACATCCTTGTCTTCAATACCTCCTTCTTTAGCTCCACTACCATCTTGCACTTCAAACACATACACACCTTGCACCACACTTAAACCTTCTTTCTCTGCTAGTTCTGCAGAAACATCGTTGATTCTAATGCCTAACAACCCTCTTTGTACTACACCAAATTCAAGTAAATCATCGGCTACTTTTTTAACCAGGTTTACAGGAATTGCAAAGGCATAGCCAGCATAGCTTCCAGTTGGAGAGGCAATAGCAGAATTAATACCAATCAATCTTCCATTAATATCAATTAAGGCTCCTCCAGAATTACCGGGATTAACCACAGCATCGGTTTGTAGAAAGGACTCTACCTGTATATTATTTGTTTCATCTCTGAGGATACCTATATTTCTAGCTTTTGCGCTAATAATCCCTGCCGTTACCGTGGAGGTTAAATTAAACGGATTTCCCACAGCCAACACCCATTGACCTACTTGTACTTCATCCGAATCTCCATAGGCCATAAACGACAGGTTTTCTGCATCAATCTTAATGAGTGCAAGGTCAGTGGTAGGATCTGTACCAATAACTTTAGCATCATAGCTTCTATTATCGTTCAACACTACTTGTACTTCCGCAGCATCTTCCACTACGTGGTTATTGGTTACAATATAACCATCATCCGAAACAATTACCCCAGAGCCTGATGACTGGGATGGGCCTTGCTTAAATTGATAAAACCCATTGGATTTAATACTAGCGTTATAAGACGACCGAATGTGCACTACCGAGTTGGTTGCTAAATCGGCAATTGTTGTAAAATCAAGTTCTTTAGGTACGCTTGTATTATAATTCACTTTAACAGAACTCGCACCTAGCTCAGCCTGTCTGGATTGGATGGAATTATAAGAGGAATCATTTGAACCCGTGAATAGCTGATTGCTATTGAGTGCTAGGAGGCTTCCTAAAAAAGCCACCACAAAAACTGCAACTAAATTTTTTCTACTCATTATATTATTATTTTAATCAGATACATGAACGAAACAGTCATTATTCTGTTGTCAAATTTGAATTTTTTTTTAATAAGAAAAGGCAGTCTGACGACCACCTTTCCTTAACTCAACCTATCAACCTAAACTTATTTAATTTTTACCGTTGTTTTCATCACTTTTACTTCGTCTTTTGGCAAAGTAACTTTTAAAATTCCGTCCACATACTCTGCACCAATTTTAGTTCTATCCACTATATCTGGCAAAGAGAATGTTCTACGGAACGAACCGTATTGTGTTTGAATAGAGGTAAACTCTTTTTCTTCTTTTTTTTCTTCAAACTTACGTTCTCCACTGATTGCAAGTATATTTTCTTCCACATCAATGTTAAATGATTTTTTGTCGAATCCTGGAACTGCAAAATGAAGTTCGTATGATTTTTCCGACTCTATCACATCTACACTAGGTGTAAATTTTTCCATTTGTGTATTATCAAATGCTACATCATTAAAGAACTTGTCCATTAAACCGTTTACAGTAGTTGGAAATTGATCTCTGTTTTTATTATACCTTACAAGTGTCATAACTTTATAATTTTAGTTTTACAATTAATTTCAATAACACCTTATTCAATACTGTGCCAAGTCAAAATATTGATATGATTGCGCCATAATGTCATTAATATTAATAGGATTGTTTTTATTGCGCCATAATGACCGATAATCAACCTGCCAAAATGTATTAGCTTAGCATTTTTATTATTTTCTCTGATATGAGCTCTTCCAAATTTTTAAAAGCACTCGGTCCAGGTATATTATTTGCCAGTACTTGTATTGGGGTTTCGCATTTAGTGCAATCTACCAGAGCAGGGGCTTTGTACGGGTTTGCTTTTCTGGGAGCCATAATAATGGCTAATGTATTTAAATACCCTTTTTTTGAGTTTGCCTCACGCTATACAGGCTCCACCGGAAAAAGCATTATTAATGGTTATGCTAAGGAAGGGAAATGGGTACTTATACTCTATTTACTCATTACAGTGCCCTCTATGTTTACAGTTACTGCAGCAGTTACCTTTGTAACCTCAGGACTATCAACTACCTTATTTGGTTTCACTTTACCCTATAATGGTTGGTCTGCTTTATTGCTGGGGTTTTGTATTTCTGTTTTAGCCATTGGTAGATATAAAATACTTGATAACCTTCTTAAGGTAGTAGGAGTAGTTCTCGTTTTAACAACAATAACAGCTTTTATTACTGTTCTTATTAATGGAAGAGCTCCCCAAGCTCCTGATTTTGTAGCAGCAGAACCTTTATCCATTCAAGGCATTGTTTTTCTAATCGCCTTAATGGGCTGGATGCCAACAGCAGTGGATATTTCTACCTGGACTAGCCTTTGGGCAGAAGCAAAAATCAAGACTTCTGGCTATCGTCCTAGCATGAAAGAGACCTTGGCTGATTTTAATTTAGGCTATTGGATAAGTGCAGTATTGGCCATTTGTTTTTTAACATTAGGAACCTATGTTATGTATGGCACAGGGCAAACTTTTGTAAATAGTGCAGGTGGATTTGCGAGTCAACTTATTGATATGTTTACAAGCAGCATTGGCCAATGGAGCTATTGGTTAATTTCCATTGCTGCCTTTTCGGCTATGTTCTCTACTACTATTACAGTGGTTGACGGCTATGCCAGAGCTATCCAGCGCACCACATTTTTGCTTACCAATACTGATTCTAAAAGAACTGAAGGAAAGAAGGCTTACGTATTTTGGGCACTATTGGTTGGTATAGGTGGATACTTTGTAGTCGCTCAATTTTTAAATAACCTAAAACAATTGGTTGACTTTGCAACCATTGTATCTTTTGTAATTGCCTTGCCCGCTGCTTATTTAAACTACCATACCATATTCTCAAGCCAAATTCCAGTGGAAGACCAACCAAAAAAAGGAATGAAATATCTAGCTCAAGCAGGAATGGTATTTTTAGGGCTTTTCACTTTGCTATTCTTTGTAGTAAAGCTAAATCCTTCTTGGCTTGAAAATATATTGTTTTTTTAGGTATTATTTCAGCTAAAGTTTTGCAATTAAAAATTCAAGCTACTAATATTGCAGTCCAATTTGAAAATGGGATTTATTCTAGGTTCAAAATTTGGTCAAAATTCCTCCTTAGCTCAGTTGGTTAGAGCATCTGACTGTTAATCAGAGGGTCCTTGGTTCGAGCCCAAGAGGAGGAGCAAAAGCTTTTCATTTAATTATGAAAAGCTTTTTTGTTGCCTCATTTCCAACTACAAAATCTCCAATAACTCGCTCATATCCTTAATAGTATGAGTTGGAGTTATTTTACACTCTTTTTTGTGCACGTTATAATAGACTTGATCCATTCCATAAGAATGTGCTCCTTCTATATCAGATAGGGGGTTGTCCCCAATCATAATACACTCATCTATATGTGCCCCAATTTCGTTAAGGGTAAAATCGAATATTTCTGGTTCAGGCTTTCTAAAGCCTGCCCTTCCTGATGTAATCACTTTATCAAAATAAGGTTCAAGCCTTCCTGCTTTTATTTTTATAAATTGTATTTCATCAAACCCATTAGAAAGAATATGAAATTTGTATTTTGAATTAAATTTTTCCAATACTTCCTTTACTCCTTTAACCAATTTGGGCTTGGCGGAACAAGTGCTCATAAAACTATCTTGCATTTGCATAGCCACCCCATTTAAGTTAAGCCCTAATTTATCAAACACTTTTGGAAACCTCTCTTTTCTAATCACCTCTCTTGTTACCAATCCCTGATCAAATTTATCCCAAAGTGCATTATTAATTTCTCTAAAAACCTCAATAAAATTAGCAATTTCAATGCCTTGATCCCCAATTCTATAAGCATCAAAAAGATCAATTAAGGTATCAAATGAGTTTTGCTGAAAATCCCAAAGGGTATCATCTAAATCGAAAATTATATGTTTTTTAGTTTTTGCCATCTATGTGCTGATATTTTGTTTTGGGCAAGTTCCCTATTCGTATGTAAAGTTTCGTATACTTCTAAATCGTTTTTGAGGGTTGTATCTTTCTCTACGAAATCAATAAACCTACTTATCACCTCATACACCTCATCTTTTATCATATAAATAACCCATTGGTCAAGCTTGTGAAAACTTAACATACCCGAGTTTTTTAAATATGTAATATGCCTTGATGTTTTAGTTTGAGTAAAGTCTAAGATATGCTCTAAATCTGAGATAGTCATTGGCTCTTTATTAATTAGCAAGTTTAAAATGCGTAATCTCGCTTCGTCACCAAGAGCCTTCATTAGCTGGGTACCAATACTTAAATTAAAACGTGTTAAACGCATCCTTTTGTAAATTAAACACAAATTAAGCAATTGATTTGCTAATCTATCTGTTATAAAGACTGTAATTAATATCTTTGAGCTATATGAGCAAATCTAATTTCATACAAAATGCTGCCCTAGTAAGCATATTTGCTTTTATTGCATTTTTTAACCCCCAAAGCCTCTTTGCCCAAAATCAAGAAATTGTGCAACTAACAGGCATGGTTGTAAGTGATGATGGACAAACTGCAGTACCTGGAGTTCATATTTATGTTCCTAAATACGGAAGAGGAACTACCTCAAATAACTATGGCTATTTTTCGATGCCCGTATTAGTGGGCGATGAAATGGTGCTAAGTTCCATTGGCTTTATAAAGCAGCACTTTATTATTCCTAAAGGAACAAATGGCAGGGTAAATATGGTATTCAAAATGGAAACGGATACGGTTTATCTTGAAAATATCGATATTACGCCTTTTCTTTCTGAAAAAATGTTTAAGGAGGCCATATTGGCTATTAATATACCTGATGCAGGCGAAATGATTGGAAATAGGCTGGATGGGAATGCATTATCTGCTTTAGTTAGAACAATGCCTTATGATGCCAGTTTAAATGCTAATTACTATTTTAATCAGCAACTGTACTATATGCAGGATAGTTATGGACCAAGGTCTAACCCTTTCTTAAATCCATTTAACTGGTCTAAGTTTATAAAATCGCTGGATAAAAAGAAAAAATAACATCTTCTTCATCTCTGCTTTTATTAAAGTGTTAATGCAACTACTATAAGCACCGCTAGCAACACATAAATTAGCCCGATCAATATCTTAAAAAAATTAAGTTCTGACTTTTTCATTTCTGTATAATTAGTTTTCATACTTACCATACTGTCATAATGATGCCAGAAACAAGAAAGCTCTCATACGGGCTATAAGAGCTATTTTCAGAACTTTAAACAAATAAAAAAGTTCCGTTTTGGGACAATCGCCTTCAAAATGGAACCTTAAACCAATTTGGAATTACTATGCTATCCTAAATATTGCACCAAATTCGTAGATCTATTCGAAGCACGTAATTCACGTAATGATTTTTCTTTAAGCTGTCTTACCCTTTCACGAGTCAAGCCAAGCTCATCACTTATTTGCTCTAACGAGAGTGCATTTTCACGTCCTATTCCAAAAAACATTTTAAGTATTTCTCTATCCTTTGGTTTTAAGGTAGAAAGTGATCGTTCTGCTTCTACAGATAATGACCCTGTATAAGCTACACCTTTATCGGTAGCATCTACTGTTTTATCCATTAGCACATCTAATAAGGAGTTGTCATCTTCATTGGCAAATGGCGCATCCATAGAAAGTTGCCTCATATTGCCATCTAATGTTTTCTTTACTTCACTAACACTCATCTCAAGCACTTGTGCCAATTCCTCATCGGTTGGCTCCCTTTCAAGGTTTTGCTGCATTTCAGAAGCTGTACGTCTAATTCTATTAAGTGTGCCTACTCTATTAAGAGGCATTCTTACCATTCTAGAGTTTTCTGCCAACGCTTGCATAATCGATTGACGAATCCACCATACAGCGTAAGAAATAAACTTAAATCCTCTGGTGTGGTCAAACTTTTTAGCAGCTTTTATTAAACCAATATTACCTTCATTAATTAAATCGTTTAATGTAAGGTTTCTATTTTGATATTGCTTGGCCACCGATACCACAAACCTTAAATTTGCGCGAACCAATTTTTCAAGAGCGGCTTCATCGCCTTCTTTTATTCTTATAGATAATTCTGCTTCATCATCTGAAGTAATCATATCTATTCTATTCACATCTTGGAAATACTTTTCTAACGATTGGTTTTCCCTTGTTGTAATGTTTTGACTTATTTTTAGTTGTCTCATAACGCTTGTGTTATAGTAATAACGATACAAAGCTAGTTACAGTTCCGATTGTTCCTATAAGATGAATACCTAATTTACAAAATAGGTAAATTACCTATGCCTTATTTTACTTTTTTGCATCTTTTTGCTCCTTAATGTGTTAACGACAAGATAGGTAACAATATTGGATAATGGAATATTTTTTTTTAACAGGAGAAGCAGGTATTGTCTAAAGCAAAATTTCATTCCTAAATGCTATTTCTGAATCTGTTTTTAGATATTTCTCAAATTGATAGACTTTATATTTACCATTAAATACGATATACGTTCTACATTAATGGCTAACCTAGTGTAAGGAATTCCAATAAAGCGAACTAATAACAATAAAAGTTGTATCTTTGCGGTATGGCTAGAATAGGAAAACCTCTAAAAATTGATCAGACAGTACAAGATGAATTGAAAATTATGTCAAGATCGGGCAAA
>Ga0256834_1001675_pt1 | contig 14709 bp, 16 predicted proteins | sample 4281140metaG_FD_190536 | JGI IMG/M metagenome (GOLD analysis project Ga0256834, IMG submission 190536) | Hydrothermal vent microbial communities from East Pacific Rise, Pacific Ocean - 4281-140 | ecosystem: Environmental > Aquatic > Marine > Hydrothermal vents | place: Pacific Ocean: East...
TGGAGAAGTAGAGAAGTAGGAAAGGGAAACATTATAAAAGCCACCAAAAACATTCTGGTGGCTTTTATAATTAATACTTGACTCTATTTATTCTCGTATTAATATATATATATATATATATATATATATAAACATAAATTTATGGTGAAACCAAACTTAGAATGAAGTTCTAAACGAGAAAAGATTCTCGCAGGAGCCAGTCTCCTTTTCGGGAATAGATCGATGGAATTCACAGACTTTCTCGAAAAAGTTCCGAGTATTGAAGAGTTCATGAAGATAGAAGAGCGTGAAGAAGCTGATATACAAGGAGTGATATTTGATATAGATGGAACTCTTGTTCCTCCTTACGGGGAAGTTCCTGAGAATGTCATAGCATTACTAAAATCATACAAAAATGCAGGAAAAAAAGTTGCTGTATACACTAATAGTTGAGACTCTGAAAGACTCAATAGTTTCAGAGATAACGATATAGAAGTAATCCAAACTTCTCATGGTAAGCCTTCTAATGCTGGTTTCATAGAGGCATGTGAGCAAATATGAATTAATCCTAAAAATACAGCAATGATAGGAAACTTCGCAGTTACAGATATGCCTCGTTCACGTGTAAAAGAAGGTTTCACTGTTGGAGATGTATTTTACAGAGATATATGAGAGCAAGCTCTCTTCCCTATTAATATACTTGTTGAGAGTATACCTCCTTCAAAAGATGTAATGGAAGACACTACAAAGTATGCGAGAGCTATGTCGTTCCATATACTTAACCTTATAGCGTGAAAGGTTGTAAAACTTCGAAATCCTTATATTGTAGAAAGGCAACCTCTCAACAACTCTGTTATATTAGGATTGGTAGAATCCGTTAAAACCCTTTGTAGGTAGAGGTAATTATTCTTTAAAGAAACTGAAGTTGAGTAAGTTTCTCTACTGCAATTTCAGAATGACAAAATAATCATTATCAGTATACTCCCCTCATAATTATTTCATAGACTCTAACCTATGCTCTGACATCTCTACTTCATCATGTGAGTCTCCGGAGGAGGAAAAGGAACTCTGAGGAGAAATCTTGAAAAACAAAACATAGAAAACCTGGAATTTCTGAAATCCTATGTTTCTCGTGAAATGCGTCCAGGAGAAATAGACGGAGACATCTATCACTTTATCTCCAGTGAACAGTTCAAAAAATCTATAGCAAATGATGAGTTTCTGGAGTATGAAATCGTCCACAAAGTTGCCTACTATGGAACGAAGAAGTCTGACGTAGACACCGGTCTCACTGAATGAAAAATCCTCTTCAAAGAAATAGATACCAAAGGTCTAAAGCAACTTGCTGAAAAACACCCAGAATATCGCAAGAACTATACTTCTTTCTTTCTCGACGTTCCAAACGAGGAAATGGAGCGCAGATTCTATGAGAGAAATCCTGATGGAAACCCTGAGGATATTGCTAATCGTATCAAAAGTACCGAGCACGAGAGAGAGCAAGCTAAAAAGTATTGTGACTATATCATCGATGCTACCAAATCACCAGAGCAAGTCCTAGAAAAGGTTTTAGAAGTTATCAAGGATTAATATGAAATTCCACATCATCACTATATTTCCCGAATCATTTAAATCATATTTTTCTAGTTCTATGATGAAAAGAGCCCAAGAAAAAGGACTCCTAGAAATAGAGTTTTATAAACTGAATGATTTTTCAGAAAAGAACTTCAAGCAAGTAGATGACAAGGCTTATGGGATGCATGGACAGGTTATCTCTCCTGAACCACTAAGTAAGGCTATAGAACATATTTTTGAAGGTATCTGATCAAAAGTGCCTGTGTACTACATGTCTCCAAGAGGAAAAGTGCTCACACAAGAAAAAACTGAAATCCTCTCTCAGCAACAAGAGTGTTTGATTATTTGTGGACATTATGAAGGAATTGACCAGCGTATTATCGATATGTATGTAGATGAAGAAATCAGTATTTGAGAATATGTTCTCACGAGTGGTGAAATTGCTGCTATGGTTTTTGTAGACGGTGTTGTGAGACATATTCCTGGAGTACTTGGAAATCCAGAGTCACTGGCAGAAGAGAGCTTTTCTCCAAAACTTGATAGACAAAAAGAATATCCTCTATATACTCGTCCTCAAGAATTTAAAGGACAAAAAGTTCCTGATATCCTCACTTCTGGAAACCACCAAGCAATAGAAAAGTGGAAGTACGATAACCTCTCCTAAACTATGAATCTCGATTTTGAAAATACTCCGTTTCTTGCATATATATGGGAAAGTGTCACTATCGAGTCTGTCCTCAAGTTTGCAGTTTTGTACTTTTTTGTTATCTGGATAGCTATTATCATCTGGGTTATAAAAGACATCTCTAACAGGACTAACAGTATTCTCTTACAAATCCTTTCTATCCTTATAGTAGTGATATTTACTCCATTTTGAGTATTTCTCTATCTCCTCATTCGTCCAGGGAAAACCGTATTTGAGAAGTATTATCAAGAAGTAGAGGAAAATCTCGACATTCTCTCAAGAATCATAGAACAGAAATCTCAGTACCAAGAAGCAAACAAAGTTATGGATTGTCCAAAGTGTGGATATGAAGTCCAGAGTGACTATGTCGTATGTCCAGAATGCAAGAAAGAGCTCAAACATCAATGTAAAAAGTGTAAAAAAGAAATCAGGGAGAACTGGAAAACATGTCCTTTCTGTAATACCAAGCAAGGTAAAAAGAAGAAAAAATAATTGACTAGAATGATTAATGGGGTATAAGTATGCTTATATATAGATTTATAACCTACAAAAACATGTCAGGTCCTCAAAATACACTAAAAAAACCTAGTTCTTTATCTCCATGGTCTCCAAAATCTTATTCTCTTGAGAAGATTCTGAAACAAAAAGAAACCCCTTCAAAAAGATTAGAAGAGAGTCTGGATACTTTAATGGAGAAGAGTCAAAACGCTATAACTTCAAAGCAAAAGTCTGATTTCCTAAGGAGTGGAGACACTTATGATTTAAATACTGTAAATGGTCATATAACGGCAGAGTTAGAAAATACTATATCAGGAATAAATTCTGATATTGAAAAAGGAATAGAGATAATGGAGCAGTATATCGAGAATTTGACTCTTGAAGAACATGAGGAGCGACTGATTTCAAGGATGTTTGATACTATTCTAGATGAACCATTGAAAGAAAATGAACAACACTTTCTTGATACAATACTTGCTATAAAATGAAGACTTACAAGTGTAGAAAGAGATGATAGTACCAGAGAACAGGCTATATCAATTGTGGGATAAGATGGTGTAGTTTGAGAGTAGTTTTTATATGCTCTTTCTAAGTTTCATTATAATATACTACTAATATCCATCACTTATGAATTCTGCTTTCAGAGAAAATATAAAGGCCTATGGATGAAAACATGGTGGTCTCGTCTCCCTTCAGGATAATGGATTTGGGGACAGAGTTCCTTCACATCATCTCTTAAATTATTGAGACTCTCTTACGAATAAGCAAAGACAGGAGTTTTCAAGCTGGGAAAGTAAATACAATACAAATACGCTCATCATTAGAACAAGTCACTTCTGAGACTGGGAAGGACTCATCGATGTCATGCCTACATATAAAGGTGTGCATCAAGGTAATATAGATCAAATGCTCGAAAATATACAAAAGAAACTTCATGATCCCCGTCTTATAGAATATGCAAAAAACGAATGAATAGACTTTCGTCCTGAGGATTGTACTATCTCTATAGCTCCTTTTTTAGGTGAGGGAATTACGACTACTACTGAACATCCCAACACCCCTCATAGACTCTTTATGATTGATGACTGTGAACTATTTAGTGATTATAATGTTGTTCCTTACCACTTCTTTACAGCAAAAGATATTCCACTAGACTCCATCAGTAAAGGAGTTAGAACCGATATTGACTCTATTTATGAAAAAATAATATGAGATAAAGACATAACACTCCAACTAGAGTCCCAAAAAACTGAGAGAGGTGGTCTTCTTAGTACTATTTACCAGATACGTAAATTTGTAAATAGGGATGTTCATTCACTATATAGAACGTACAGGCAAGAAAAGTATGTTAGCCCACAGGATAGAATTTTTTGAACTACAAGCAAAGAATGGACAGAAGAAACCCTAAAGAAATCCCTCTCTATGAATCCTCAATATTCAAAAGAAGAATTTATACGACAAGAACCTTATAATACTGATTGAGGTGAACGAATGCCTATCGTAAAAGTTTGTAAAAATACTGATATTCTATCATGACTAGAGTATTGTTCAGATTTTGAAAGTAGAAATCCTGAAATACCTTATATATGATTTCAGGCTTCCCATTATGACACTCTCAATGAAGAATCTAATTTCAATCAAGCAAAAAATATATGAATATACTTCTGAATTTCCTCAACTCCAGCTCTTTCTCATGGACATACTAGAAATATCCAACAAGCTCTTAAGAAATCTGATGGAGCAGTATATATAAGCAAATTTGTGGAAATGAGCCCTATTATTACTAAAGCAATAAGCAGTTATAAAAAAGAGTTCCTAGTTTTCGTAGAACCTAACACTTTTCCTCGCGCATCCATAATGTAAGTTTCTCCACAATTTTTCCACAAAAAAACTCACTCCAGATTGATTCTGAAGTGAGTTTTTTTATACTAATTTAAGATGTTAATTTATTAATTTGAGAGATACATGAGTCATCAATATGAAGTAGAAATAAAAACTCTTCTCGGAAGTAAAGAGAATGCAGATAATTTTATAGAAAGTCTGAAAAATTCCGTTGAAAAACTGGAAGAAAAAGGAACTAACTCTCAGCTCAATCATTATTTTATGTGAGGAGATTATGAAAAACTTATAAAAGCATGTGAGACATCTCTCAATCTATCAAGTAGTGAGAAGCTACAAAGCCTTAAAGATGTGCTTACAACATTAGGAAAACACTCTGTTCGTACTCGCTTCGTTGATGGGAATTCTATCCTTGTAGTGAAACTTTCTATTGATGCAACCAGTAGTTCAAATGGAATACAAAGAATAGAATGGGAAGAAGTGTTTGAAGGAATGCCTATAGATGACCTCGATGCTATTTTACTAGAAAGTGATTTTGAATATCAGGCAAAGTGGTCGAGAAAAAGAGTAGAATACACGTTTGATAATGTCACTGTTTGTTTGGATAAAAATGCTGGATATGGCTATCTCGCAGAGTTTGAGATGGTGATTGCAGATGTTAGTCAAACACAAATGGCCGAGAATAACCTCAGAGGCATCATGGCTCGCGTTGGAGTTGAAGAACTCTCTCAAGATAGACTTGGTCGTATGTTCGAGTATTACAATGAAAATTGGAGAGATTATTATGGAACTGAAAAAACTTTTACTATTGAGTAATGGTTTATATTATCCTGAAGAGAATGTAGGGAATGAATATTTTCATTCCGAAAACGAACACATATCTGCATATGAGGTACGAAGATATTCGTACCCTACAGAAAACTATAAATTATAACTATATCTCATGTTTCTATCCGATATCGACATAAAAGCAGCCGTAAAGGCTGAAGAAATAACTCTCTCTGATTTTGACGAGAAAAGAGTCCAACCAGCAAGTTATGATATACTCTTGGGAAATAAGTTCCTAACCCTCAAGCAACACTCTACTTCAGTAATTGACCCATCAAAAAAGATACTTCCAGAGTACGATGAAATCATTATCGAAGATGGGTGAGAGTTTGTCCTCCATCCTGGGGTCAGTCTCTTGGGAATCTCCAAAGACTACTTTGGTTCGAGTAAATACCTCATACAGCTCTCAGGGAAATCTAGTCTGGCTCGTATTGGACTCATCGTTCACAATACTGCTGGACTCATAAATCCAGGACATTATCTCAACATCGCATTTGAACTGTGCAACCTCAATAGTGTCCCTATAATCCTCAGGCCAGGAATGGAAATAGCCCAACTCATCTTTGCAAAAATCAGTTCTCCCCCAGAACATGGATACGAAAAAAAAGGGAGATATCACAAAGAAAATTGGGGAAGTTATAAAGAAAAGGAATAGTCCTACGTCATTCTTTTCTCTAAATGACATAACATGATAATAATTTTAAATTCATAATTTGTAATTGCTTATGAAACACCCAGAACACCAATACCTTGACCTCTTACAGGACATCCTTGATAACGGTTGTGAAAAAAAGGATCACAATACCGGAATATCACTTTACAGCGTATTTGGAAGACAGATTCGTTTTGATATGTCGAAATGATTCCCTCTTCTAACTACTAAGAGAACCTTCTGGAAAGGAATCCTTGAGGAACTGTATTGGTTCCTCTCTGGACAAACAAACATCAAGTATCTCGTGGATAGAAAAGTCCGTATCTGGGATGATTATCCATACAAGATATATACAGAACAAGTGAAAGAAGGAAAAGAAATTGAACTAACTATCGATGAGTTTCGTGAAAATATAAAAACAGATGATAACTTTGCTGAAAAATGGGGAGAACTCCCTATGATATATGGGCAGCAATGGAGGAGTTGGCCAACGAGTGATGGAGATACTATAGATCAACTTCAGTGGGTTGTAGACTCTCTGAAAAACAATCCTGATAGAAAAAGTATCTGTCTCTCTGTCCGGAATCCAGAATACCTCTATGGAATGGGGAAACCAGGAAAGTCCCTCAGGTTTCCACTCTGTCATGTCTTTATGCAATTTGCTGTCCATGATGGAAAACTCAACCTCCAACTCTACCAAAGAAGTGCCGACATGTTTCTCGGAGTTCCTTTCAATATAGGATCTTACTCTCTCCTGCTCCTCATAGTTGCAAAAATAACAGGGCTCAAACCAGGTGATTTTGTCCATACATTTGGAGATGCTCATATATATGGAAATCATATAGAACAGGTCAAAGAGCAGATATCCAGAGAGCCGTTTGAGTTCCCAACTATTACTATAGATGATAGTGTTGTTGATCTCGATTCGTTTACTCCAGATAAAGTTACGCTTGAGAATTATAAATCACACAAATCTCTCAGAGCTGAGATGACGGTTGCAGGAGGCTTTGATGAAAAGGATAGAAAATAAGAAAATATGAATCTCAAAGATAAAAAAATAGCCATAGTTTGCGATTGGATATCTGATTGGTGAGGAGCCGAACTTGTTCTCTCTCACCTATTAGAAGTTTTTCCTCAGGCTGATATATTTACCAGTGTTTTCTGGCAACGGTGAAACCCTCTTTTTGAATGAAGAGAGGTAACAACCAGCTTCATTCAAAAAATTCCTATCCTCAGAAAATCACATAAACTCGCTCTTACTCTCAGGCCTCTTGCTTTCGAGAGCTTTGATTTCAGTTCATACGATATCGTTATCTCGAGTTCTAGCGCTGAAAGTAAAGGAGTTATCACCAAACCTGATTGTCTTCATGTCTGTTATTGTCACACTCCAAACCGTTACTTCTGGAGTCACTATCATGAATACCTTTCTATGATGGAATTTGGTATTCTCAACCCTCTTGGAAGATGGCTCATGCCGAAAATCGTACATAAGCTCAGAAGTTGGGATTTTTGTGCTGCTCAGAGACCTGATATATTTCTTGCAAATAGTAAAAACACTCAAAAGCGTATCAAGAAATACTACTGACGAGAAAGTGAAGTTATGTACCCATGAATCGATACAAATCAATTCTTTTTTTCAAAAAAGAAATCCGATTTTTACCTTGCAGTTGGGAGGTGTATCCCCTACAAGAAAATGGATTTGCTCGTAGAAACTTTTAATAAAAATGGTAAAAAACTCGTGCTAGTAACCAATACTGACAATAAGCTTTACAGAAAACTCAAAAATATATCAAAGAAAAATATTACTTGGAAGCTTCAACTTCCTCGTAAAGAAATTCTCAAACTTTATTCTCAGTCAAAATGTTTTCTCTTTCCACCAGAAGAAGACTTCTGACTCGTTCCTCTTGAAGCAATGGCAAGTGGGACTCCAGTTATAGCATACAGAAAATGATGAGCTACCGAAACAGTGATAAAATGAAAAACAGGAATCTTCTTTGATGAACAAACTTCTCAAAGCTTACAAAAAGCCATAGATCAGTTTGAGTCTATGACTTTTGATACAGAGATACTGAGAGAACATGCTGAGAAATTTGATAGGAGCGTATTTCAGGAGAGAATGCTAGAATGTATTAAGAAAAATTAAATTCATAATTTTTCTCTAAATGCTCAAAATTCTCTCTTCACTACTTTTTCATCTAAAAAGCTATTTTCAAATCCCAAGTCTCCGTGTTTATCATCTGGTTTTTCAAGCCTATGACAGTCACTCCCAAAAGTAAGTTGGAGTTCAACTCCATAATATTCTTTCATGTCGAGTATAGCATTTACCCAATTTTTTGAAGCTTTTGTATTTATCTCAATAGCATTAATTCATAGTTGTGGTTTGTATACTTCTTTGTAAAGTTTTCTAAACCCCGTTATATGATCATGCGAAAATGTATAATTTGGGTGAGCAATCGAAAGAATTCATTGTCACTGAGTCATCTCAGAAATATCTCAAAGTTCTGGTTTATAGTTTTCTTCTCTAGAAATACTATATTCAGTGTATAATTTCCCTCACCTTCTCAAACATTTTCTATAAAAATCACTATGAGGTTTTTGTGAATCCATACATCACATTTCTCTGAGTTTTCACTCATTTTCACTTTTAGATGCTATATAACGAGCAATATCATAGTTACTGATTCATTCCCATTTTACTCAAGCATAAAATTCATCCGAATCTACATAAAATCATTTTTCTTGCAGGTGTATTAATTGCTCTCAAATTGTCTTGAGCTTTTGTTCTCTCGTATTTTGTAGAATTCATAATAATTCATCTGAAACACTATTTGTATAGTATGTCATATGGAGCCCTTTATTATCTCATTGAGTGTTTGTGGTAGATATTTCAACAGAATGCGCTGTTCTCATCCCTGCAAATCTTATAGATTCTATGACATCTGAATTACTCACGACATCGTGGTCTGTAACAAAAAGCGCTTCTAATCATTTTGCTTTAGCATTCTCTATAAGTTCCTCAACTCTATTAACTCCGTCCGAAGCAACAGTATGGCAATGCATATCAAGGTTCATAAGAAAAAATTTAGAAAATATTATTTATTCTTCCATGGAATTAAACTCCATTTATGATCATTCTGACATAGCTCACTATTAAAAGATAAAAAACAAATTCATTCTAATACAATAATAGACAAAAACTCTACATAATTAATAATTTGTAAAAAACATTATAAATAAAATTGATTTTTCCTTTATTTATATATATTGTAGATGTGTATTATTTTGTAATTATTTTTTACAAAAATATGATAACATTTATCACTCTCCAAAATACAGGACTTTCGGAAATAGAAGCAAAAGTATACATATGCCTCCTTGAAAAATGAATTCTCGGAATTTCAAAGATATCAGAATACAGTTGATGTAATAGGGTTCAGATATACGCAGCTATTCCTCGACTCTTAGAAAAGCATATTATCGGTGAGACAATAGTATGAAGGAGAAAGCACTACTTTGCAGAAGACCCCGAGAACCTTGAAAATATGTTTGAAGAAAAGAAACTCGAGTTTCAAAGTACTATAGAACTCCTAAAAAATAGCTACCAAACAAAAAAAGCAGCGCCTCAATTCAAAACTTTCGATAGTACAAGATGAATACACTATATTTTCAATGATGTTATAGAATCATTGAACGTTGGAGATGTCTTCTATAGGTACTCTGGAAGAAAACCTAGTTCACATAGAGATATACTCAATAATAGTTATCGAGCAAAAAGGGATGAGAAACAGATAGAAAGGATGGTTATTACCAATGCAAGCCTCAAGGAACAAAAGCCTGAAAAAGTAGAAAAAGAGGTCGTTTCTATTCCAAAAAGGTATGATTTATTTGAAGACAATATTTCCAAAATCATGTATGCTGATAAGGTAGCTATTATTGACTACAACACCAACACTTCATTCATTATTCAAAATAAAAAATTTGCTGAATTTGAAAAGAAAATATTTAAACTTTTATTTAGATATTTAAGAAAAAACTAAAGCGACAAATATAAAATTACTCCCAATAAAATCATCACGAGCATCACCACTATAAATTCGGGGAGAGTAAAACCTTGTTTGTTTAAATGATACATAGTTATTTCTTAGTCTCCAAATACCTTTCCCAAAAGTCCCGCTCCTCCTCATGAATTCTTTGCTTTTGCAAGAAATGGATTGAGTATTTCAGCAAAAGATGCCGGATTTCTTGTTTGAATATAAAGTTTCCCTGTTCAAGTGAATTCACATACAAGTCCTTCTCCTGTTTTTACGGAGTTGAGGATTCATTTCCCAGATTTCTTGATTTGGTAATCAAGAGTTTCCTCAAAAGCAACGATATGAGAATTATCAACAATAAATGGTTCTCCTGATTTTACTTCGTATTCTATAATCGCTCCAAAGCTTGATACCCAGAAATGTCATTTTCAGCTTACTTTAATCATAAAGAGTCCCTCTCCTGAAAAAAATCATTTTGCTCATGAAAATTTAGAATCTGTATCTACACCCGATGTACATGCAAGAAAACCCCCTCATTGAACAATCCAGTTCTTATCTTCTTCGATAGTCAGCATCTGTAAATCACCCACTGAGCGTGGAGCGAGATATATATCTGAATCGTCTTGTGTTGCCGTTATTGTAGTAACAAAGAAACTCTCTCCTGTGAGGAACTTTCTCTTAAGTCCTCCTAAAAAACCTCACTGCATTTTTCCTTCTATTTCTGCTGTTTGTTCCATTGCAACCATAGATCCTGGCTCTGCTTTTATTACTTCCCCGTTATTAAGCTTGAGATGAAGTGTCGAGTATGATGGTTTCCCAAGTATTTCAACTTTCATATATTATAGTATTAGTGATATAAATTATTTTTCTATCTTGTTCACTTCTAGCCACAAAACTACAGCTGTGATGATATGGCAAATCATTCCTACAATAGGAATAAACCCAACAAGAGAAGTGACAATTCCCAATATGTTTCCAAGTTTCGGTATGGTAGCCTCTGGTCTCTTATGGAGATAGACGATAACTCCTACATGAAAAGCAAACATCAAGGGAAGCGCTATCCAAAAAGTAGATATAACTATAAACCCTCAAAGGATAGGAATTCATAGTATGCTCTCTCCTATAGCTGCTATGATCTTTAAATCTCTGAGATTTGTATAATGCTCCTGGGTTTCTTTCTGTATAGTTTTTTTTTGAATTTTTTTCTTCTTTTGAGAAGATTTTCCTGATGATGGTACCTCTTTCAGTTCTTCCATATAAAAATATTTATAAAAATATGTGAGTAATACTATGGTTCTAAAGGAAAAATACAAGTCTATAGCTGTCCTATATACTTATCCACGAGATATTTTCCATTGACGTTATTCTTTTCCAGTCCTTGGATATCTCTTTCTAGTTCTTCAAGAAAATGAACATACTTTCCTGTATCAAAAATGTACTGCGTGAGCGCGAGCAAGAAGTCTTTATAATCCTGTTTTTCAAACTTACCTCTAAAGAAATGCAAAGTAATATCCACATCTCATGATTTTGAGTAGTTCATAATCATATCATAGTATTCTTGTTTGATGATTTTCTGAGAAGTAGATTCTCAGCGAATAACCTGAACCCTTGAAAGGATAGTATCCAGTACATCAGCTTCTGAGAGGTTAGTGAGAAATATGATATTCCCATACCCTGGTTCCTCAAAAAATTTGAGTGCTGCATTAGCAGATTGCAGAGTCATGCGAGAAATGTTTTCTATCAAAAATATCTGAAACTTAAATCTGGGTTTCTCATTTCCTTTTGAGAGGAAGCTCCTCATCTCCTCTATCTTGATAGATTCTGCTGTATCTCTGAGCAGAAAGAGACTGTTTATGTCGATATCATGCTCCTTGAGAAGTATCTTAGCAAGACTTTCCACCTCTGAAGAAATGAGCTCTAGGTTTGAAGATAGAAATAAAAAAGGAGACATGGATTCTCCTTTTTTTATTTTCTCTGCGATATTCTTCTGAAGGAAACTATTTAGCATCATCTTCAAGTAAGTCAAAGAGGGAGTTGAGTTCATCTTCGAAATCGTTTACTATCTCTGTGTCTGATTCACTACTTGTGTCATCCGTTGTAGCCCCTGAATCTGTATTTTCTGAGTCACTTGCGTTATTATCAGAAGACTCTGGAGAAGAAGTACCTGAGCTATCTATATCAGTATTTGATGAAGGAATATCGTTGTTAGATGTCTCTTCTGAGCCTGTATCGTCAGACGAGTCCTCAGTAGGAGTATCCTCCTCATCTACTCGGATATCCTGAGAATTATCTACAGGAACTGAAGTATCTGGTGTATCTACTGGATCCGTTTTTCCAAAACAAGAAGTAAGGAGAAAACTCAAAACAAGAAGTGCTCATAATTTTTTCATAATTTTTTGTGTAAGAAAGTACTAGAGAAATAATATGGTAAAAGGAAGTAAAAGCAAATTTTCCTACCTCATTATACATAGATTTAAAAGTTGAAAAAGCCTATTTTTCCATATAATACTACCTGAAAATAATTTATATTTATAGACAAACAAAAACGTGATAGAAAAGATAATAAAAGCCATATTTGGAGACCTCGATACGAAAAAACTCAAACAATACGATAAAGAACTCCAGGAAGTACTTGCCTTAGAATCAAGGCTCAAAGACTTCACCAAACAAGATATACAAAGGAAAACAAAGGATTTTCAAAAGCTTTTTGAAGGTCTTGATTTTACCGACGAACAAGACAGTGCGAAAATAAATAAACTGCTCTGAGATATAAAATATGAAGCCTTTGCTCTCGTGAAACATGCTTGTACTCTCCTAAATGGAAAAACGTTTACTCTTTCTGATGGGAAAGAGTTTCATTGGAATATGGTTCCTTATGACGTTCAGATCATCGGAGCTCTCTGTATCCATGAAGGAAATATCTCGGAGATGAAAACAGGTGAAGGGAAAACTCTTGTTGCTACTTTTCCTTCGTACCTCAACGCTTTGACTGGAAATACCGTACATATCGTAACAGTAAATGACTATCTAGCAGCTCGTGACGCAGAAGAAATGGGAATACTCTATGAGTTCCTTTGACTCTCTGTTGGGGTGATAACACATAACCAAAAAGGAAACGAGAAGAAAGAAAATTACACAAAAGATATCATCTACGCAACCAATAATGAACTCGGGTTTGACTATCTCAGAGACAATATGGTGGTAAAAAAAGACCTCAAGACTCAGAGTAAGCTCTTCTTTGCGATTATTGATGAGGTTGATTCTATCCTCGTAGATGAAGCGAGAACTCCTCTTATCATATCTATGCCAGACAATGAACCAACAAGTAAATACCTAAAATTTGCAACTCTTGCTAAAAATCTAAAATCAGGACAACATTATAAGGTCGATGAAAAACAAAAAACAGCAACTCTTACAGAAGGTGGAATCAAAAAAATAGAAGAGTTTCTTCATGTAGAAAACATCTATATCTCCAATCATTATAATGACCTCCATCATATAGAAAATGCTCTCAAAGCTCAAGCTGTCTACATCCGTGACAAAGACTATATCCTCAACAATGACGAGGTCATGATCGTGGATGAACACACCGGAAGAGTTCTTGCTGGAAGAAGATACAGCGACGGACTTCATCAGGCTATCGAGGCAAAAGAATGAGTTGAGATCAAGCAAGAAAGTAGAACTCTCGCGAGTATCACGTTTCAAAATTATTTCAGAATGTATTGGAAGCTTGCAGGGATGACCGGAACGGCTAAAACAGAAGAGGAAGAGTTTTACAAAGTATATGCACTCGAAACTATTGCTATCCCAACCAATAATCCCCTTATCAGAGATGACAAGTCTGATCTTCTCTTTAAAAATGAAAAGTGAAAATTTGAATACGTAGTAGAGCTCATAGAAAAACTTCATAAAACAGAGCAACCTATTCTTGTAGGAACCGTCTCAGTAGAGAAGTCTGAATTCCTCAGCAAGAAACTCAAAGAGGCAGGTATCCCTCACAATGTTCTTAATGCAAAACAACATGAAAGAGAAGCAGAAGTGATCTCAGCAGCTGGTCAAAAATGAGCTATCACTATAGCTACCAATATGGCAGGTCGTGGGACAGATATCAAACTCGGAGAGGGGGTAGTAGATCTCGGAGGGCTGGTAATACTTGGAACAGAAAAACACGAAACTCGTCGTATCGACAACCAACTCAGAGGACGTGCCGGCCGTCAATGAGATCCATGAATGACTCAGTTTCTCATCTCTCCAAACGACGATATTATGAGAATATTTTGAGGAGATAAACTCTTTGGAGTATTCAACTCTGCTATGTTTGCAAGCCTCCCAGATAATGAGCCTCTCACCCAGAGTAGTATGCTCACAAGAAAAGTAACCAGTGTTCAAAAACAAGTAGAAGGACATCACTTTGATATGAGAAAACACATCCTCGAATACGATGACGTCATCAACAAACATAGGGATATTATTTACACTAGAAGAAACAAGATTCTCGATAGTGAAAATATAGACAAAGATATCCAAGAGATGGTTCTCTCTCAAATAACAAGAATTGTTCGTGCGGAGATGTTTAAAAGTGGTACTCCTGAACAAAGAAAACAGAAACTTATAGCAAAAATAAA
>Ga0256834_1001676_pt1 | contig 14706 bp, 15 predicted proteins | sample 4281140metaG_FD_190536 | JGI IMG/M metagenome (GOLD analysis project Ga0256834, IMG submission 190536) | Hydrothermal vent microbial communities from East Pacific Rise, Pacific Ocean - 4281-140 | ecosystem: Environmental > Aquatic > Marine > Hydrothermal vents | place: Pacific Ocean: East...
CGGGATCGGCATGTTCATCAGCAATAATCGGTATCAAACGATCTGTCAGCGGCAGAGCCACAGATTTTCCGATTAAATCCTTGTAACGTTCATCATCAGGATTAACCGCAACCGCGCTATCACCCAGCATAGTTTCAGGGCGAGTTGTCGCAACAGTGATAAATCGCTCGGTAGCTCCCTCAATCGGATAGCGGATATGCCACATTTTACCCTTTTGATCGCGCTGCTCTACCTCCAAATCAGAAATAGAAGTCAACAGCTTCGTATCCCAATTAACAAGGCGCGTATCCTTATAAAGCAAGCCCTCTTTATATAGCTGCACAAATACCTTACGCACAGCTTTAGACATATTTTCATCCATGGTGAAACGCTCGCGCTTCCAATCAGGGGTTGCGCCAAGGGCTCTCATTTGCTTAACAATTGTGCCGCCCGACTCCTCTTTCCATTCCCAAACTTTTTCCAAAAATTTCTCGCGTCCAAGCTCATGGCGCGATATTCCTTCTTTATCGAGCATCCGCTCCACCACCATCTGCGTAGCTATCCCCGCATGATCCGTTCCAGGTTGCCAAAGCGCATCCTTACCCTTCATTCGGTGATAACGGGTTAGTAAATCCTGCAATGTCGTATTAAGCGCATGCCCCATATGAAGGCTGCCCGTAACATTTGGCGGGGGCATCATAATGGTATAAGGCTCGTTCTTGCTCTCGGGATTACAAGCAAACGCGCCTGAACTTTCCCAGTCCTGATAATGCTTTTCTTCAATATTTTTAGGGTTGAAATTTTTATCCAGCATGATCTTAATACTCCTCTTAAATAACGAGGAAGATCATAACGTTTTCAGCAACAATGGCAAGAAAATCATTTTAAAAACATGTAGGTATAATCAAGCCATATTAAAGTGACAAATGCCTATCTTTACTTTAAAGCTATATGTACAATATCAATTTTAAGGAGCAAACATGGCATATTCACTAGATTTACGGATACGAGCAATAGAGTTATTAAACTCTAATGAACCTATAGTTGAGGTAAGCGATTTATTATAGCTATAGGATGTTGAAAGTTCATAGGAAATCCAGCATCAATGATGCCTGTCATGAATATTTAATTTAAGATACCACCATCTTTAGCTTTTTCACGCAATATTTCGTATTGCTCTTTCAGCCTAATATTGAGCTTGCCTTTCTTCTTTTTAGAAACGTAGCTTTGCTTATAAAAGAGTTTCGTTAACTCTTTATCTTCATATATAGAATAATTTTCAAGAATCCCCATTACTTGTAAAATTGGATAACCATTTCTGTTAATGCCAGCAAATTCTCCATGAGCAAATATTTTTATCTTCATGACTAAATATGCTTTTCTGTATCTATACATTTTTTCTTTTTTTCTGTTAGCTTCATCATATCTATCATGATATTGTTTTGTTGTTTTCTTAATATATTCATTAGCAACCTCCTCTGTCATTGGTATATGCGTCAAAGAGAAGGGACGGCTAAATTCCATATTAAGAACCCTAGGGTACCCATAAGCAATACCATGCTCCAAAACACATGGCTTTGCAGAAGCATCTGAGGCAAATAATTCAAACCTGCGTAGAGCTACTATCTTATAATCCTCTTTTAATGCAAAGGCTTGACGCCTAATACTAAAATCCTCGAGTTGCAATGGCATTATAAAACTAAAGCGTGTAGGAAATTCTGATTTATTTTCCTCTATAAAAACTTTTGCAGCATCCCTGATTTCGTTCCACTCAAGCTCATCACCTGAAAACTTTTTGTAAATTTCACATTCATTAATCCTCATAAATTCGTCAACGTTATTATTTTCCGAGATTTTATAAAGCCCTAAAGCCCAATACATATGCGCTAAAGCTTTTACCGTAGGGACTTCATAGATATACTGACTAACGATATCATCTTGATCAAACATCTCTATTTCTGCGCCAGGCCCCTCATTATGATTCATATATTTTTCTTCATAGCCATCAACAATAAATTCTAATTGTGCGTGCGCGCTGCTGGCCATGATGAAAACACATGACAGCATGAATATAACAAGACTCAATTGTAAAATTAAATTCTTAGACAATATCGCTCCAAAATAAAATTATTTGCACAATTATACTTAATAGTAACACGAGACATCAATAAACAAATAAAAATATCTTTAAAATTATAGATATTGTTTTTCTGTGTTTATGTTACTTATTATGCTACAAGGATATCTTGCTTAATAACAAAAAAACCGAAGAATTGGTCAATGCGCCCTTTATCAGAAGCTACATCACGGATTGCCAGTAAGAGTTTCTCGCGCAAATATGTCGCATTGGGACGAGTTATTAAGCAATGGCCGGCAATTATGGGTGATGAGTTTGCCGACAAGGCACAGCCATTGAAAATCAACTATCGCAAAGCTATGAGAGGCAAAAAACCTACTGCTACACTTGATATCGCAACAAGCAGCTCATACGCAACGACATTGCCATATCAAAAAGATTTGATCCTAGAGCGAATCAATCAACTATTCGGAGACCAATGGATAACTGATATTCGCTTTGTTGTTAGCGAAATTTCCCACACCCCTCTCTTAAAGAAAAAGATAACTTCCCCCTTGACGATGGGCGAAAAAAAATATTTATCAGAGACACTAAATCAAGTAGATGATCCTGAATTTAAAGAAAAACTTGAAAGCTTTGGCAAGGCTTTGTTGGCAGACATAAAACTAATGGAAAGATTATAATGAAAGTAAATGCAATAACTCTTAGGTCGGGCAACATTATTGAGTATAATGATAAGCTGTGCATGGTTGTTAAAAATGATATTCAACAACCTGGTAAGGGCGCATCAGTAGCACAAATTGAAATGCGCGATATCCGCACAGGCAATAAAGATAATGTTAGGTTTCGCACTCAAGAAACGGTTGAGCGTATTCGCCTTGATCAAGTGAAATTTCAGTTCTTATATATGTCAGGTGATGATATTCACCTTATGAATAATGAAACATATGATCAAATTACCGTGACAAAAGAATCTATGGGATCACAAGCCACATATTTACAAGAGAACATGGTTATTGAAGTTGAAATGCATGAGGGCGAGCCACTTGGCTTTAAATTACCCGATCGCATTATCTTTGAAATTGTTGAGGCAGAGCCTGTTATAAAAGGTCAGACCGCTACTACGTCATATAAGCCTGCTATTTTAGAAAATGGTGAAAAGGTTATGGTTCCTCCGCATATTGAAGTTGGAACAAAAGTCGTTGTGCGCCTCGAAGATGGCGTTGGAACTTACTTAGAAAGATATAAAGGTTAAAATAATGGTTACTCAAACTCCCGTAATGAATGTAATGATGCGCGCAAGTGAAAAAGCGGCGCGTACATTGCTGCGCGACTACAACGAAGTCGAACATCTTCAAGTTTCAGAAAAAGGCCCAGGAGATTTTGTTTCTGCTGCGGATAGACGCGCTGAAGAAATTATCTTTGAAGAGCTAAAAAAGGCACGCCCTGATTATAGCTTCCTTATGGAAGAAAGTGGCGCTGTTGAGGGCAAAAACCCTGATTATCGCTGGATTATTGATCCGTTAGATGGGACAACAAATTTCTTGCACGGGCTGCCTCATTGGGCAATATCTATTGCGCTAGAACATAAGGGTGAGATTATTGCAGGGCTTATCCATGATCCTGTTAAAGATGAAATATTCCACGCCGAAAAAGGTAAGGGAGCTTTCATGCGCCGCCGCCGCCTTCGCGTATCGGGACGTAATGATATGAGCAATGCCATAATTGCAACTGGCGGCGTTCATGTCGGATTTTCAGCAGCTAAGAAGAAGCGTTATATGGCTGAATATATGGCTATTCACAATGTTTCGCCATGCGTACGTCGTTTTGGCGCGGCCGCGCTTGATCTTGCTTACGTGGCCGCGGGACGCTATGAGGGCTTTTGGGAGCGTGATTTAAAGTCATGGGATGTAGCCGCAGGAATAATCATTGTAAAAGAAGCTGGGGGTTTTATTTCAGATCTTGATGATATTCGCAAAAACCCTGTAAATACTGGTAATATACTCGCGACAAATAACAATCTTTTTGATTCTATCGGAAAGGTTCTTAAGTCTGTGAAGTAAATTTAAAAAGGAAATGGGGGGGTATTTTGAAAAAATTCAATAAAGTAAAATCACTCCTTATTATGCTTGCTGTAGGATTTAATATCTTAGGTCTTGCAAATATATCCAGTGCGCAAGAAGATGTCCCGATACCACCTAAAAGGCCTGATATTTTAAATGTTTCACCAGCTTATATTGAAGAGCTGAGAAACCGTGGTAAAAAAACGCAGGATAAACCTGACAATCTATTGCCATTACCTCCTCCCGTCGTTGATAGCGCCCCCACTTATAGTGAGGCAGAAACACAAATTGTTGATATTACGCAATCTATAGACCTTATTAATCTTCTTGACCCCTCCAATGCGTCAATCCCCCTACCCGCGCATAAACCATCATTTAATAATATCGAACCAGCATCTGGTGATAATAATGAAATAGATGAAAATGAGACAACATTAATAAGTTTTGTTTTAAAGCCTGAGCAAATCGCACTTGATAAGAATTTAGAATATTTCTTAAAGACCCATGCTATAAAATCATTTAATGAAAATTCAAAGCTTAAAATGAATATATATGCCTATGCCACGCCGATCGCTGGTGAACCACATAGTGATGTAAGAATATCTCTTGCGCGGGCATTAAAAGTCAGAAGCTTTCTAATTAACAACGATATCGCGCCTAACCGCTTAAAACTCAGCCCTGTAGGAAGCGATGAAAATAACAGCAATATTGACCGTATTGATTTGATCTTTATTGAGATGTAGAGCTACCCCTCATTCATGTGGATAAAAAATTAATCATAATCACTGTATTTCTTGACATTTGAGGTGTTTATCTATGCTATAGGCGATAGTCTTTTAAATTATGGAGTTTTTACTATGTCAAAATCTGAAAATCAGGTTAAAGAAAAAAAGAAGCCGCTTGTGGCTATTATTTTGGTTGTACTTTTATTACTTGTTGGAGTTCTCGCTATTGGCGTTTTCAATAATTCTGATAAATCAAAAACTTTGGATAAAAATACTGAAGTTGCAATGGATAACACTGAAATTAATCAAGCAAACACTGCGTCAGAGCCTGTGGCTATAGCTGAGTTTAATCTTGAGCAAGCGTCTAAACCACGCATTTTAGGCAATATTGATGCTCCGATTAAAATTTCAGAACATAGCTCTTTCACATGTGGTCATTGTTCAAAGTTTCATAAAACTAATTTTAAAAAAATAAAACAAGATTACGTTGATACTGGTAAAGCATATATCGTATTTACCGATTTCCCTTTAAATGGTCGCGACATAGAAATAGGTGCGGTTGCACGCTGTGTTCCTGAAAAAGCTTATTTCAGCTTCATACAGCTTCTTTTCGAAACACAAAGAGATTGGCTAAAAGAGGATTTCATCGGCTATGTTAAGCAAAATGCAAAATTAACAGGTGCTAGCGAAGAGCAAGTTAACAACTGCTTAAACAGCGAAGAGTTGCACAAAGCTTTGGCAAATCAGCGCGAAACGGCAATGGATAAACATAATGTAAGATCTACGCCGACATTAGTTATTAATGACACTATTGTCATTCCAGGTCTTTCACCATATTCGGAGCTTAAAAAAGTACTGGATGCGGAGTTCGAAAAGACTGCTAAATGATCCAATTTGCAAGCCTTCGGCTAAGTGGTTTTAAATCATTTGTTGATAAAACAGAGTTAGAGATCGGATCAGGGCTTAACGGTATTGTTGGGCCTAATGGTTGCGGTAAATCTAACTTGGTTGAGGCACTGCGTTGGGTAATGGGTGAAAGCTCGGCCAAGCGTATGCGTGGCTCTGGAATGGAGGATGTTATATTCTCTGGCACAGATCAGCGCAGCGCACGAAACTTTGCAGAAGTTTCTCTACTTCTCGATAATACAACGCGCCAAGCTCCTGCGGCATATAACAGTAATAACGAAATTGAAGTCATACGTAAGATTGAGCGTGACAAAGGCTCAGGCTATAAGATTAACGGCAAGAATGCGCGTGCGCGTGATGTGCAAATGCTGTTTGCCGATACCGTTACAGGGGCTAACTCCCCTTCTCTTGTGTCTCAAGGGCATGTTACGCGCATGATTAATGCAAAGCCGCAAGACCGCCGCCTTATCTTAGAGGAGTCAGCGGGCATTGCAGGACTCTACGCTCGCAGGCATGAAGCAGAATTACGCTTGAAAGCTTCGGATAGTAATCTTGTTCGCGTTGAAGATATATTAGGATCTATGGATGGCAGGCTTTCAACCCTAAAACGTCAAGCGCGGCAAGCGTCAAAATATAAAAACATAAGTGCGCAAATTCGCCAGCTAGAATTAGTTGTTACATATCTTGAATGGCGCACCCTTATTGATAAGCAAACGGAAATCAAAGGTGGCTTTGCTTCTGCGGAATCGATGGTTGCACAAAAACTTATTACAGTAACCCAGCTTACCAAAACTCAAAATACACAAATAGAGGAGCTAGCCCCCCTTCGTAAAAAAGAGGCAGAGCTTTCCGCGCAGCTTCAAAAACATAAGCTTGACTTGCAGCATTTCGAGGAAGAAGCAAAACGATATAATAGTGACTTGATAGAGACAAAAACTCAAATCAATCAAACGCAAATTGACCTACAACATGAAAAACAGACATTGCTTGAAAGCTCTGATTTACTTAAATCAGCGGAGCAAGAATACGAATCATTATTGAAAAAACAAGAACAAGATACCAGCTCCCACGCAAAAAAACTTGCGGCTAAAGACACTCTTAAAATTAAAGTTATAGAGCTAGAAGAACGCTATACCGCGCTGAAAGAAAGTGCCGCAGAAGCTCGCGCCCGCGAAGAATCACTTGAAAAACAAATAGAGCGAAATCAAAACCGCATGAATATCCTTATGGGGCGGCGTGAAAATGCTTTAGAAGAAAAAGCGCGTTTGGTTATTGATGAAAACAGCCAAAAGACAATTATCGAGCTGGAAAATAAAACTGCAAGCTTAGAAAAAAGTTTGGAAGAACTTAATGATAAAACTGACGATGCGCGTCAAAATATTACGGATGCAGAGATTCAAACCGACGCTTCACGTGAAACATTACTAGATGCACAACGAAGCCATACCGAATTTACAGCCGAAATATCTATGCTGGAAAAATTCTTCCAACATGATGAGGATGATAACTTCAAGCCTATCCTTGACAATATAGTGACTAAATCAGGCTTTGAAAAAGCATTATCACGCGCAATTGGCGCGGCTCTTATGGCTTCTATTGATGTTAATGCTCCGACAAGCTGGCGTTTAAGCGATAATGATATAGAGCTTCCCGATCTTCCTGATGGTGCGCCGTCATTGCTGCCTAATATAGATGCGCCGCAAGAGCTTCACCTTGCTTTATCACAAATAGGTTTTGTCGAGGATCAAGCGACGGGCGAGGCATTAGCATCAACATTGAAAGTTGGACAATCGCTTGTCTCTGCCGATGGGTTTTTCTGGCGTTGGGATGGTTATCACATGCAAGCTCATGCAAATGATGCTCATTCAATCCATCTGGAGCAAAAAAACAAGCTGATCGAATTAGAAAGCCACCGCGAGAAAATTCAAGACAGGCTCGATCTTGCTCAAGATGATTTAAATCAAGATATCTGCGCACAAAACAAGGCTAAACAAGCTTATGATGATTTACTGCTTAATATAAAGGAAATCGAAAACAAGCTAAAAGACCTGCGCCCTGCTCTGCTGAAAATAAAGGAGAAGAATCTCCGCACCAAAAGTGAGCAAAAGCGTTATGAAGATCAAATCAACAATATTGATGAGGATGTAATTGCGCTGCAAGATGTTCTTGATAAAGACGGCATCGCTCTTGATATTCTTACGCAAAATCAAAATAAAGGCGAGCATAGCGACGCTCTTATATCTGAAATCAAAGACAAATGCGATGATGCTAAAGAGCTACATCAAAATGCCGTGCGTGAATTTGATATGCTAGAACAAGCGCAAAGCACGCGCCGCGCCCGTATTCAAGCCATTGCGGATGAGCGTATTTCCCTAAAGAACAGAGCTATTAGAGCCAAAGATCATCTTGGAAAGTTAACCTCTCGTGAGCAAGCTTTATCTGAAAAGCTCACAGATTTAAAAGCCAATCCAGTAAATGCAAAAACAGGCCATGAGGATATGCTCTGCCTTATATCTGAGATAGATAGTAAAAGAAACAAGGCCAGCGATCAGCTTGCAGCTTGTGAAAATGATATTGCTATCACTGGTAAAGCATTAAAAGAAGCCGAACACACGCTTGGAAATTCCCGTGAAGAGCGCGCGCACGCTAATGCCACATTATCTGCTGTTAATGAACAAATTCGTTCTATGGAAGCTCAAATAGAAGAAGATCTGGAGCTAAAACCCTCAGAGCTTATAAATCATGCCGCGATGGATTTGGAGAAATATCAAGCATCCGACCTCATTAAGCTAAAACAGGATAAGGACAAGCTCAATCGTGAGCGTGATAATATTGGCTCGGTTAATTTATGTGCAGAAGAAGAAGCGAGTGAGCTTGAAAAAGAATTTACAACGCTTTTAAATGAAAGAAATGATCTGCTGCAAGCAACCGAAGAGCTGCGCGGGGCAATTGATAAGATAAATAAAGAAGCACGCGAGCGTCTTAAAATTGCCTTTGATCATGTAAATGCACATTTCCAAAGACTATTTGTGCGGCTTTTTGGCGGAGGCAACGCATATTTAAAGCTTATCGAATCGGATGACCCTCTTGGATCAGGGTTAGAAATATTCGCACAGCCACCAGGAAAGGCTTTGCAATCACTATCCTTGCTATCAGGGGGAGAGCAAACTCTTACCTCTATTGCGCTTATTTTCGGTATGTTTTTAACTAACCCGTCGCCGATATGTGTACTTGATGAGATCGACGCGCCGCTGGATGATGCAAATGTTGATCGCGTTTGTAACCTGCTCGACGAAATTGCAGAGCGCGGGGAAACTCGCTTTCTTGTTATCACCCATCACCGCCTTACTATGGCGCGTATGGATCGTTTATATGGTGTTACCATGTCGGAAAAAGGCGTATCGCAACTTATTTCTGTTGATCTACAGCAATCATTTGGCTTTATTGATAAGAAAGTGGCTTAATCCATGTCAAAATTCATATCTGATGAGAAACAAAAAGAACTCGATGACCTTGAAAAACGTATAGAAACCGCACGTAAAAGCAAAACTAATGAAATAAATATAAAACGAGAAACCGAAGAAAATTCTCCCGAAGCAAAAAAAAGTGCACGGGCAGGTTCTGAGTTTCTAGCTAATATATTCGCTGGAGCGTTGCTAGGCTATGGCATTGACTGGTATTTTGGCACTACGCCATGGGCGATGATTTTCTTTATATTGGCTGGTTTTATCAGTGGAGTTTACCGCGCTAATGCTGCTATGAAAGAAAGTTATAAAGAAAATGACAAATGATTAAAAACTTTCATTGCTTATCCATAAAAAATAAGTTACAAACGTGAAAATTTTTAATAACTACCAAGTATTTTGTTCGGAGAAGCAAACGTGGCAAGCCCTATTCATCAATTCGTTGTTATCCCATTAGCCCCATTGGAAATTGCGGGTATTGATGTATCTTTTACAAACTCATCTTTATGGATGCTAATTTCCGCTGTGGTTTCTATTGTGTTTTTAAGTATGGCTATGCGCCGTAAAGCGATGATTCCTGGGCGGTTACAAATCACAGCAGAGCTGTTATATGAGTTTGTTGGTAAAATGGTGCAAGAAAATATAGGTAAGGATGGGAGGCAATATTTCCCGTTTATCTTTACATTATTCGTCTTTATTTTAACTGGTAATTTACTCGGTCTTTTCCCATACGCTTTTACTTATACATCACATCTCATAGTTACTGGTGTTTTGGCACTTTTGGTATTCTTTATGGTCATTGGGTTTGGCCTTTATAATCATGGATTAAAGTTCTTTAGACTTTTCTTACCACCTAATGTACCGTGGTGGTTGGTTGGATTTATTATTCCGATTGAAATTATTTCATTTTTTGTACGTCCTTTAACATTATCTGTTCGTTTATTTGCCAATATGATGGCAGGACATATTATCCTTAAAGTGGTTGTTGGCTTCGCTGTTAGTGCCGCTAGCATGGGCGTTGCGTGGGCGGCCTTGGGCGTGTTTCCTGTATTAATTAATGTTGGCTTAATAATGTTCGAGCTTTTAGTAGCTGTCATTCAAGCTTATGTTTTTGCAATTTTATCATGCGTTTATCTGAAAGATAGTGTTGATCTTCATCACTAAATCTGTATTATCGCATCGATGAAAAAAATAAGATTTTTTAAAACTATGTAAGAAGGAATAAAATAATGGAATTAGAAGCTGCAAAACTTATTGCTGGTGCGTTGGTAACATTACCTGCATTTGGCGCTGCTCTTGGTTTGGGTATGTATTTTGCATCATACAACAATGCAATCGCACGCAACCCAGAAACAAAGAAATTACTGGATGAGAAATTTTTCCTTATCTTGGCATTCATCGAAGCTCTTGGTATTATTCCAATTGGTATCGGCGCAGCAATGTTGTTCGGTTAATATATAGTCATAGATGCTATATAAACTTAAGTAATTAGGAAGATCGATAATGAGAAAACTGGCACTATCCAGCTTTTTAATGCTCTCATATGTAACGCAGGCTTATGCTGGTGGCGATGTGCCAAGTGATAGCCATGGCGGCGAACATCATGAAGAAGCATCAGGCGGTCTTCCTCAGTTAGATCCATCCTCTTTTGAGAGCCAAACTTTTTGGCTGGTTTTAATATTTATCGCTATATATTTAATTTTCTCACGTAAATCATTACCTGACATTTCAGGTGTTGTTGAAAATCGCGCAGAGAGAATTAAAAATGATTTAGATTCTGCTGCTATTTTAAAAGAAGAAGTAGAAGCTCTTCAATCTTCATATGAAGAAAATCTAAATACCACGCGTGAGAAATCTGCTCTTTTGTTCAAAGAGGTAGAGACTGACATTAAAGTAAAAACTGATACTCATGGTAAAGATTTTCAAGAATATGCGTTGAAGAAAACATCTGAGCTTGAGGCTAATATAGAAAAAGCTCGTTTAGCCGCTATGGATGAAATGAGCGATATTGCTGCGGAAGTAGCAGTAGAGGCCGCAGAGAAAATAATCGGCGTACGCACCGATGCTAAGAGCGTGAGGGATGTTGTAAAATCCCTAAACAAAGCAGCTTAGGAGATATAATCATGGAATTTTTAACTGCAATATTAGAAGATGGTTATATTTGGTACACCTTCTCATTCCTTATCTTTGGTTTTATCGTAATAAAATTAGGACGTCCTATTATACTTTCTGCACTAGACGGACGTATTGAGCAAATCAAAAAAGATTTACAAGAAGCCGAGAGCCTGCGCGTAGAAGCTCAAGAAATGCTTGCGCAATACCAGCGTAAACACCGTGATGCAGTGCAGGAATCAGAGGCAATGCTTACCGCTGCGCGTGAAAATGCCGAGCAGTTCAAAGCAAAAGCCGAAGCTGACCTTGAAGAAGTAATTAAACGCCGCGAAGCTCAGCTAGAAGATCGCCTTAAGCGCATGGAGCAAAATGCAATCAGTGAAATTCAATCATACGCAGCAGACCTTGCAATGAACGCCGCATCTCAAATAATTATTGAAAAGCTTGACAAAAAGACTAATGCGAAGTTAGTTGAACAGTCCATTGTGGATATTGAAACACATATTCACTAAAATGCGTTATGTTCAACTGTGGCCGTCGTTAAATTGCGTCTCACATATAAAAAATATGCTAAGCTTTATTTGCCTAGCCACATTTAAACATAACGCATTTTAAAACTGAATTTTATATAGGTATTTTGTCATGTCTAAAGCACAAGCTGCGCCCTCTTCCGATCAATCGCCAGAGCAAATAGTAAATGATCTTGGCCGTGAAGCAAAAGCGGCAGCGGCTGTTCTTGCGCGCACATCAACCGAAACCATTAATAATGCGCTTAATGCTTTAGCCAAAGCAATAGTAGCTCCCGCAAATATTGCTGCCATAATAGCCGCCAATGACAAGGATTTAGCCTCAGCCAAACAGCGCGGATTAAGCTCTGCCATGATGGATCGTCTAGCTCTAAGCGAAGAGCGCATTTATGATATGGCGCGTGGAATAGAAACTGTTGCTGCGCTTGATGACCCTAATGGCAAAATTTTGTGGGAGCAAAACCGCCCTAACGGCCTTAAAATACAACGCATTAGCTGCCCTTTGGGTGTTTTCGGTATGATTTATGAATCACGCCCAAATGTTACTATTGATGCCTCTATTCTATGCTTGAAATCCCATAACGCTGTTATCCTGCGCGGTGGCTCTGAAAGCCTGCATAGCTCGCTTGCGCTTCATAGCATCATTCAAGATACGTTAGAGCAATCATCCCTGCCAAAGGCCTGCGTTTCGATGATACCAACAAGCGACCGCGCCGCAGTTGGCGCGATGCTACGTGCGGCTGAATATATTGATGTGATGATACCGCGCGGTGGTCATGGTTTGATTGAGCGCGTAATGAATGAAGCACGTATGCCTGTGTTTGGCCATCTTGAAGGGCTATGCCATATATATGTTCACAAAAGCGCTGATGCGAATATTGCTAAAGACGTAACGCTTAATGCTAAAATGCGACGCACTGGAATTTGCGGAGCAATGGAAACTTTGCTGTTTGATGACAATCTCGATAAATCAATCGCCGCCGATATTATTGCAAATATTATTGATGGCGGCTGTGAAATTGTTGGTGATGCAAAAGTTCAATCACTTGATAGCCGTGTCGGCGCAGCCAGCCCTGAAGACTGGAACACCGAATATCTTGACGCTAAATTAAGTGCTAGATTTATTGGTGATGTGCAAAGCGCCGTTTCCTATATTAATGAGAATGGCTCTCACCATACTGATTGTATTATTGCCCAAGATGAAAAAGCCGTGGCCTATTTTCAACAAAACACAGATAGCGGCATAGTCATGCATAACGCCTCTACTCAATTTGCTGATGGCGGTGAATTTGGTATGGGCGCAGAGATAGGTATTGCTACAGGTAAAATGCACGCGCGCGGCCCTGTTGGGCTAGAACAGCTATGTACCTATAAATATCTGGTTCATGGAAACGGCCAAACGCGCTCTTAACCTATGACCATATTTTCCCCACCACATATATTAAATTCTGCGCGTTGGAAAAATATGCGCATAGGTATTTTGGGTGGCACATTTAACCCTGCTCATAATGGTCATGTTCATATTTCTAAAGCAGCATTAAAAATGCTTAAACTTGACGCTATTTGGTGGCTTGTAACCCCTCAAAACCCGCTGAAATCAGGGCATAATTTACCTAGCGTAGAGGCTCGCATAAAACAATCACATGAGCTAACAGAGCATAACCCAAAGATTATAGTAACCGATATGGAGCAGCATTTTGCGACAACATATAGCTATGATTCTATCAAGCAATTGAAAAAACATTATCCCAATACTAGCTTTGTTTGGATAACAGGAATGGATAATGCGAATAACCTACATTTATGGCACAATTGGAAAGAGCTTCTTGGTGAAATATGTATGTTGCATATTGCACGTGATGAGCCAATAGGCCTTGTAAAGAATAGTCCTGCGCGCATTATAGCCAGCCAAAAACATATTAATTTAACTCATGCAAGCAACGCCGAGCTTATCCCTAATACTACATATTGGCTGCTGCAAGAAGCCGTCGATGATATTTCCTCAACAAAAATACGCGAAATAACTTTGATTAAAGACAAAAAAAGCATATAAAGAAAAAATACTATAGGAGAAAACGTTATTTCAACAAATAATGATAAGAAAGAACAGCTAAGCTCGTCTCAAGCAAAAGATTTAATTAAAAAGTCTCTTGATGGAGATAAAGCGCAAAATATTATCTGCGTTAATCTTTCCGCAGACAATGCACTGGCTGATTATATGATAATTGCGTCAGGCACTTCATCGCGCCATGTTAACGGCTTAACTCGCAGACTTAAAGAGAATTTGCATGCTAATGGTGTTAAAGGGATAAGCATTGAAGGAGCAGATCAATGCGATTGGGTTGTTTTGGATGCTGGCGATGTTATCGTCCACCTCTTTCGCCCCGAAGTACGTGAGTTTTATAATATTGAAAAAATGTGGTGCGAACGCCCACCCTCATCTGATTCACCATTAGAGCCAACAACTGATAACGCTCAAATATAAATAGGAAGATTTCTTGCTGTGATTAAGATCGATATTATTTCAGTTTCTCGTGTTAAAAAAGGTCCGTATTTTGATCTGATTGAAGATTATAAAAAACGTATCAATTGGAAGCTTACTATTTACGAGCTTGAATCAAAACAAGCAGACGCAAAAAAACGCCAATATGAGGAAAGAGATAAAATCCTTAAACATCTTGATAATCAAGCAATTATTATTGCATTAGATGAACGAGGTGACGGCCTGAAATCACTGGATTTTGCCAAAACATTGGAAAACTTTAAAAATAACGGTGAAAATTATATCCAGTTCATACTTGGCGGCGCGGATGGTCTAACCCAAGAAGTTAGGGATAAATCTGATATACTCTT
>Ga0256834_1001677_pt1 | contig 14701 bp, 11 predicted proteins | sample 4281140metaG_FD_190536 | JGI IMG/M metagenome (GOLD analysis project Ga0256834, IMG submission 190536) | Hydrothermal vent microbial communities from East Pacific Rise, Pacific Ocean - 4281-140 | ecosystem: Environmental > Aquatic > Marine > Hydrothermal vents | place: Pacific Ocean: East...
GCGCTTTGGCTGTCTCGGTGATACGTGGGGTTAGTTTGGAGTCCTTCATCGGCCCTGGGGTCTCAGCCCGATAGAGCTGCATACCACCAATACCCAACATCGGCAGCACTGCAACGGCCAAAACGATGATTCCCATGCCACCCAACCACTGTAGCTGCTGGCGATAGAAACGGATCGATTCCGGTAGTTGATCAATACCAACAATTACCGTTGACCCTGTTGTTGTGAGGCCCGATATCGACTCAAAGACCGCATCGGTAATCGATAGCTGAGGGCTATCAAGCAGCAAAAATGGCACTGCTCCTGTCAAACCCAGTGTCGTCCAAAAGAGCACCACAACCAGGAAGCCATCACGGATTCGCAGGTCATGTTTTTTGAATCTAACGGGAAACCAGATGATCAGCCCTAAGCCAAGAATCAGCACAAAACCATCCAGAAAGGGGATTAATGCGCCATCGTCATACCAGAGAGAGACAGCCATCGGCGGCAGTAGCGCAAGGCTGAAGACCATGCACAAAATGCCGAGGATGCGTTGAACAATGAGTAAGTGCATAGTTTATAAAAAGTTGATGCCTACTTCGAACAACTTCTCAATCTCATTAATTCGGCGTTTATCAATCAGGAAGAGGATGACATGATCTTCACTCTTAATTTGGATGTCACGGTGAGCAATAATCACCTCATCACCCCGCACAATGGCACCAATGCTGGCCCCTTTGGGTAATTTGATCTCTTCAATGGTACGCCCCACCACTTTTGATGAGCGCTCATCACCATGAGCTACCGCCTCAATCGCCTCTGCTGCACCGCGCCGGAGTGAGTGAACCACCGCCACATCACCGCGTCGTACATGGGCCAATAGGCTGCCGATGGTGGCATGTTCAGGTGAGATGGCGATATCAATTAAGCTACTCTGTACTAGGTCAACATAGGCACCGCGATTGATCAGTGCCATCACCTTGCGTGCGCCAAGGCGCTTAGCCAGCATCGCTGATAAGATGTTGGCCTCATCATCATTGGTCACCGCACAGAAGACATCAGTATTCTCGATATTCTCCTCTAGCAGCAAATTCTCATCAGCCGTATCACCATGCAGCACAATGGTGTTATCCAGTTTTTCTGAGGTTTGTCGCGCACGCTCTTTATCCTGCTCAATCAGTTTGACGCGATAATCCTTCTCCAGTGCTCCCGCTAACCGCTGGCCAATATTTCCAGCACCGGCAAAGATGAGACGTTTAAACGGTTTCTCCAGCTTTCGCAGCTCGCTCATCATGGCGCGGATATCTTTTGGCGCAGCGATGAAGAAGACTTCATCATCCACTTCGATCAAGGTGTCGCCTTTTGGTTGGATCGCCTGCCCTTGTCGGTAGATGGCGGCTACACGCACTTCGATATTGGGCATGTGCTCATAGAGAGCACCCAGCATGCTGCCCACCAATGGGCCATCGTAATAGGCTTTAACCGCCACTAATTGTACCCGACCACCAGCAAAATCAAGCACTTGTAGCGCACCTGGGTGCTCAATCAAACGCAGGATATATTGGGTCACCAACTGCTCAGGGCTGATCAATACATCAACCGGCAGACTGCCTCGGGCAAAGATACGCGGATAATCGAGGTATCCCTGTGATCGCACACGAGCCACTTTGGTCGGGGTGTGGAAAAGGGTGTAGGCAATTTGGCAGGCGACCATGTTGGTCTCATCACTATTGGTCACCGCTAGGATCATATCGGCATCCTCGGCTCCCGCTTGGTAGAGCACCTCTGGATGAGCGGCATGACCCTGTACTGTGTTGATATCGAGTTTATCTTGCAGGTCACGTAGCACATCGGCATTCGTATCGACTACCGTAATGTCATTGGCCTCACTGGCCAGCGCATTGGCTACTGAAGTCCCGACCTGGCCCGCACCTAATACAATTATTTTCATTATTTACATAGCCGAAATCTATTTTCGATCTTTAATCTCAATGCCCACTGAGCGCAATTTACGGTAGAGATGGGTTCGTTCCATGCCCACCGCTTTGGCCATTTGGGTCACATTGCCACCATGTTGATCCAAATGATAGACCAGATAGCTACGCTCAAACTCTTCACGAGCTTGACGCAACGGCTGGTCAAAAGCGACATACTGCTCAAGCTCGCTAAAACCAGCACCTATAGAGCCTAGCGCCTGCTCTACCTCCTCTTGAACAATCTCATCACCTGTACCAAGAATCAATAGACGCTGCACCAAATTCTTTAGTTCACGCACATTGCCGTGCCAATGATGGTTACGCAAGTGATTCTGCGCACCAACACTGAAATGACGGTATGGAAGACGTTCATGAGTCACATAATAATCGGTGTAAAAATTGAGCAACTCTGGTACATCTTCATGGTGTTCACGTAAGGGCGGTACGCTGAGTGGCACCACATTGAGGTGATAGAAAAGCTCCTCTTTGAAACGGCCTGCAGCCACCTCATCTTCAAGGTTTTTCTCGGTGGCCGCAATGATTCGCACATTGATCTTGACCGGTTCTGTGCCACCAACACGTAGAAAAGAGTTGGTCTCTAGCGCGCCAAGCAGCTGAGACTGGGTCTCAAGATCCATATCAGCCACTTCATCAAGAAATAGGGTTCCGCCGCTTGCCTGCTCAAGTCGTCCATAGATAAGACGTCCATCAACCTCACTGCCAAATAGCTCACGGGCGGAGTTACCTTCGGTAATTGCCGCCACACTGAGATCGACAAAGGGGCGCTCACTACGTGGACTTTGTGAGTGGAGATAGCGAGCCAAGGTCTCTCGGCCACTACCCGGCTCACCACTGATCAACACCCAAGTGTCGTGCAGGGCGATACGTTTAACCTGCTCGCGCAGACGTTGCATGACAGGGCTTTTGCCGGTGGGTTCAAGGATGTGGGCGATGTGGTGGCGTAGGCCAACATTTTCACGGCGGAGTTTATCTGCCTCAAGTGCGCGCTCAATGGTCAGCAGCAATTTAGCCAGCGAGAGGGGTTTTTCAAGGAAATCGTAGGCACCCAGACGGGTCGCCTCAACAGCTGTTTCAACATTGCCATGGCCCGACATCACAATTACCGAACAGGGCAGACCATCACCCTCATTCCACTCTTTCAGCAGTGTGATGCCATCAACTTCTGGCATCCAGATATCGAGCAAAACCAAGTCGGGCCGATGCTCACGCAGGGCGATACGGGCAGTAGCACCGCTCTCAGCAGTTGCTACCTCATACCCTTCATCTTCAAGAATCTCCTTGACCAGATTGCGGATCTCTGGCTCATCATCAACAACCAGAATATAGGATGCACTCATCCCCGATTTTCCTCGATAGGTAGTTGCAGGGTCATTCGTGCGCCATTATCACTATTCTCAGCCCAAATGATACCGTTATGCTCCTCAATAATTTTCTTTACGATCGCCAGCCCTAAACCCGTTCCCTTCTTTTTTGAGGTGACGTAGGGTTCAAAAATCTGCGACAACATCTCTTCATCAAAACCAGGGCCATTATCCTCAACCACCATCTCAAAGAAGTGATGCTCCCCTTTGATCATTATGGCGCTCTGCAACAGCACCTCACCATCTGTCTGTCCATGAATAGCATCACGAGCATTGGTGACAAGATTATGGATCACTTGGCGCAGGCGTAGTGGGTCTGCAAATATCATTTGATTAGGCGCGGCAAGATCTCTCTTCAGCCATGTCGTCTCACCACTGGTGTGGTACAGCTCCAGCACCTCACCGATCAAACGGTCAATCTCGATCGGCTCCGCTTTCATCTTGGGTGGCCGTGCATACTCAGAGAAGGCGTTGACCATCTCTTTCATCGCCTCCACCTGCTGAACAATGGTATGGGTCGCCTTATCAAGCACCACGGAGTCCTCGGCAGGCATTTTATTGAGATAACGACGGCGCAACCGCTCGGCTGAGAGCTGGATCGGTGTTAGTGGGTTTTTAATCTCATGAGCCAGACGACGCGCCACCTCACCCCAAGCGGCATCTCGCTGTGCGCGAATTAGGGTGGTGATCTCATCAAATAGCAGTACATGACCACTCTGTCCATCAGGCTGGGCAAATGGGGTGAGGTGGCACATCAACACTTTAGACCCCTTACTACTAAAGAGTGACAGCTCCTGATTCCACTCTTGGTCACTCAGTAGCGGCTCTCGTAGCAGGTCAATAAATTGCGCTAGTGTCGAGGAGTGCTCCCTCAACTCCTCCAGGGTATAGTCAATTGAATCATCCAATTCACAATCGAGAATCGCCTGTGCTGCAGGGTTGACGGTACGCAGTTTAAGCTCAGCATCAAAGGTCATCAGACCCGAGGAGAGCCGCCCCATGACTGTCTCAAGATAGGCACGTTGCCCCTCTGCCAACTGCTGGCTTTTTAGCCGCTCATCATGAGCCAGTTCAATGCGTCGTGTCATGGTGTTAAATGACTCAACCAAAAAGCCAATCTCATCCTGTCGGCGCGGGACTGGCAGTTGCAGCGTGTAGTCACCCGCAGCGATTGCACGCGTTCCTTCAGCAATTCGGCTAATGGGAGCGACCAAGCGACGGGAGGTAAACAAGGCGACCCAGATGGCTGAGAAGAGGCTAAACAGCAGCACCAGTGAGAGTGCCAACATGAAGTTGGATTTTAATGATTGGCGTAGAAACGATAGCTCTTTGTAGCGGTTATAAGCAACCGCCAACTTACCCGATAGTTCACCAATACGCTCTGAAGTGGGGTAGAGGCCCTGTAGGATAATGGGCCGCCCAACAGGGTCATTGACCAGCACCCGAATCAGCAACTCATCATCACCCTTGGGCACCAGCCCCACTTGGTTTGACCCCTCTCGTAGCTGAGTGAGCAGCAGCGCATCAGGTTTGCTGGGAGCGAGTACTGTTGGATCAACATTACTGTAGACGATCACTTGGCCTGAGGTGTGCAGCAGTGCCAACTCAATCGCCCCCGATTGTTCGCGCAGCTCCTCCAGCGTAAAAGCGAGTGCTGTCTCAGACTCATCGACCACATCTTGCAGTAGGTTTTCAGTATATTTAAGCAGCATGCGTTGGTTAAGCACCAAAGAGGCCTTGCTTAGCTCAAGTGCATCCTCCATCGCCTGATCAATCTGCACATCAAACCAGCTATCGATACCGCCCCGCAGGAAATTTTGTGAGTAGTAATAGACAATAGAGACAGGTAGCAGAGAGATTATGGCGAACAGCACTACCAAGCGCACTGTCAGACGTGACCCTGCACGGTGCTTGAGATATTGCCGTATTAGGCTGGTTAAGTTAAAGCCGATCAGCAGCAGTAGAATAGCCAAGCCGACTAAGTTAATAATCAGCAGCGGTATGAAGTAGCGACTCAGCTCAGCAGAGTTCTGTACCGCACTGGTCATCAAATGTAGTGACCCGAGCAGCAGCAGCAATAGTAGGGCGACCGCCCACCCACCGCGTCTAAGGCGGTTTACTGTTCCAGTGGCCATTGGCTCCATCCACTTGAAAGTCTCCAGTCTGGCTGCAGATAGGCCATTGGCCGTAGTGGCAGCGGAAGTGACTCAATATCAAGTGCGGTATTAATGCGCACTTGATAGGTTTTATTCGGCTGCAACGCTTCTGCCTCAATCAGCTCAAATCCAGAGATTTCACCCAGCGCTGTGAGCAGGGCAGCTTGAGTGACAAAGTTAGTGGTCTGCTGGGTGCTATGTTCAAACAGCTGGTAACTCTCCGCCAATGAGTGGTAACGAATGGTATGGCGAATATGGGTGTCGAGCATATACTCTGGCCAGATCCAAGAGTCACCAAGTTCGATCAACTCAACCCGCAGGTCTAGCGTGATTGGTACACCATTTTCCAGTGCCTCCAGCGCTCTTTTGCTGAGCCGATACTCAATCCGAGCATCCATGAGGTAGCGTCCTTCTTTCAGATGCGTCTCCACCATCTCAACAATAAAATTAGCTGTCTCCCCTTTTGCACTGAAAGCAAACAGCAGAAGCAGAACTACCAGTGATACTCGAAAAGTCACTGTTTCTCCAAGGTAGCGTAGTAGAAGCCATCCATCATCGCTTCACCTGGTAGGGTCTGACGGCCAACCGTTTTAGCATGCCCCCATGTTGCATTGATGGGGCGCTCAGCCGCATCAGCAGTTCGGGCTAAAAACAGGCTAACCTGCTGCTCATTCTCATCAGGGAGCAGTGAGCAAGTAGCATAGAGCATCAACCCTCCCGGCTTCAGCAGAGGCCAGATGGCATCAAGAATTTGTGACTGTAGCTGAGCCAGTTGAGCAATATCCTCCTCTCGGCGTAACCACTTGATGTCAGGATGGCGACGAATAACGCCGGTGGCTGAACAAGGCACATCAAGCAAAATACGATCATACTGCTGTTCAGCCCACTCACCTTCTGGTTTAGCTGCATCCCCTATCACCAGCGTGGCATTGAGTTTGAGGCGCAGTAGATTCTCTTTCACTCGCTCAAGACGCCGTGCATCAATATCCATCGCGGTTAACGCTGCATCACTGGCCAGCTCTAGGATATGGCAGCTTTTGCCGCCTGGGGCTGCACAGGCATCGAGTATTCGCTGTCCTGGTTTTAGATCCAGTAGTGTTGCCGCCAGTTGGGCACCTGCATCTTGCACCGAAAAGTCACCTTCGACAAAACCAGGTAACAGCTGCACGGGCCTCGGCTTTTTCAGCACCACCGCTGAGGCTGGTTCAGGCACAATGTCAGCCTCAATCGATTGCTGTTGTAGCTGGAGTAAGTAGGTCTCTCGCGACAGATGAGTTTCATTAACACGCAGTGTCATCGGCGGGCGCTGATTGGCAGCATCGAGTAGCGTTTGCCATCTATCGGGCCAGCTATGTTGTACTCGTTGCAGTAGCCATTCTGGTGATGAAAAACGGGCTGTTTGTGATGCATCAGCCCGTTCTAACAGCGCCACATCACCCCGCTGAAAATTTCGTAACACGCCATTGATAAGACCCACCGCCCAGTTTTTACCCAGCTGTCGTGCTGATTCAGCCGTTTGTGAAACTGCGGCATGGTCAGCCAATCGCATGTAGATCAGCTGATAGAGGCCCAACAAAATCAGCAGTTGGATATCAAAATCTTTACGTTTGAGCTTTTTCTGTAACAGCTCTCCTGCAACGGCATCAAGGCGGGCAAACCAACGGGCCATTCCAAAGCAAAACTCTTGTAGTAGCGCCTGATCTTTTGGCTCTTCAAGGCGCTGTTGAGCAATAGGCAGGGTATCGCTCAATGAGCGGCCATCCTGCAAAAGCTGCTGCATCACCTCAATGGCGAGCAGGCGAGTGGTGACTGGCCGTTTTCGTTGTTTAGCCAAGCACCTTTCCATCCATAGTATGTGCATTGAGGAAATCAGCGACACTCATCACCCGCTTCCCTGGCAGCTGGAGCTGCAAAATACGCAGTAGACCATCAACCGTCGCCACATCAATGCCTGATGAGCCACTCGCAACTACACTGCCTGGTGCTTGAGTCGTTGGTGTAGTTAAAGCCTCTGCCTGCCAGAGTCGCAAAGGTTTGCCATCCATATCAGCCTGGGCGACTGGCCAAGGGTTGAATGCGTTAATTTGACGCGCTAACTCACTGGCCGATTTTGTCCAATCGATCTTTGACTCTGCTTTGGTCAATTTATGCGCATAGGTGGTCAATGAGTCATCTTGGGTCTCTGGTTGCAGTGAGCCATCAGCAATACCTGGTAGTGACTTAAGCAGCGCTTGTGCACCCAGTGCAGCTAATTTGTCATGTAGAGAACCCGCCGTCTCTTTTGCCTCAATGGGGCAACTCAATTTATAGAGCATCGCACCCGTATCAAGCCCTGCCTCCATCTGCATAATGGTGATACCCGTTTCACAATCACCCGCCAATATGGCTCGATGAATGGGTGCTGCACCGCGCCAACGAGGCAACAGGGAGGCGTGGATGTTGATGCAGTCAATCTTTGGTGCATCCAAAACCCGCTGTGGCAAAATTAAACCGTAGGCCGCAACGATCATCAGGTCAGCCTGTAGCGCCTCCAGTATTTTCAGATCCTCATCACCTTTTAGGTTTGCAGGTTGATAAACGGGCAGACCAAACTCAAGCGCCACCGCTTTAACAGGGCTGGCAGTTAGCTTTCGCCCGCGGCCTGCCGGACGATCTGGCTGGGTATAGACGGCAACAATTTGGTGCTCTGTCTTCAACAGTGCCTTCAGTGCTTCAGCAGCAAATTCGGGGGTACCTGCAAAAATTATCTTCAATGGCTGACTCATTAAAATCTCAATTTGGGAACGGTGTCTCAGTAAAATGGGGGCTGCTAGATAGACTCAAATAGATCGGCCATTACTCTCCAACGGCGCATCTTGGCGCTCCTCCTTCTCCAGTTTTTTACGTATACGCTGGCGTTTTAGGCTAGAGAGGTAATCAACAAAAAGTTTACCATCGAGATGATCTATTTCATGCTGAATACATATTGCCAACAGCGCCTCAGCATCCATCTCAAAAGGGCTGCCATCCCGATCCTGCGCCTTGATTCTAATACGTTCAGCTCGCTTTACCGTCTCGTGTACTCCCGGTACAGAGAGGCACCCCTCCTCATATTCATCACTGCCATTGCTCTCGATAATTTCAGGGTTAATCAGAACCAACGGCTGATTCTTCTCTTCGGAGAGATCCAGTACCACCAGACGTTTTGCAACATTAACTTGAGTCGCGGCAAGGCCAATACCCGGTGCTTGGTACATCGTCTCGAACATATCATCCACCAGACGCTGCAATGCAGCATCTACCTGCTCAACTGGCTTTGCTTTGTTACGAAGCCTCGGGTCAGGAAATCGAAGAATGTCGAGAATTGCCATGGGGTTTTCCAAATGTTATAGAATAAAAGTAAGAATCTACGCTAACATTATGATCATACTGAAAACTGGTGGGAATTTCCGCCAGTATTGGCGACTTGGTTAATAGGAAATATCATGTCCTACTCTTTTCAAAAATTTGCTGGTTTGCTACTTGGAGCACTTCTCGCCACAACGGCTTTTGCTGCACCAGTCGAACTCAACCCTGGCCACCCCGAGCGTTATACCGTCGTACGAGGCGATACGCTATGGGATATATCGGCCCGTTTTCTACGTGATCCGTGGCACTGGCCCGATATTTGGCAGGCCAATATGCAGATTGAGAACCCTCACCTGATCTATCCAGGTGATGTTATTGCCCTCTCGTTTATTAACGGAATACCTGTTCTTCAGGTGGAGCGCTCAGCGGCATCGGGTGACATTAAACTCTCACCAAAAATACGTGCCGAGCCACTCAGCCAAGCGATCCCAACTGTCCCTATTGATGCTATCGCCCAATTTTTGACACGCCCTTATGTCTTAAATGAGGGTGAGCTTGATGACGCACCTTATGTGGTTCACTTCTTGGGTGACCGCATCATTGGCGGAGCTGGCCACCAAGTCTATGTTCGCTCAATCATCGACCCTCCATCTTGGAAGTATGAGGTGGTTCGCCCTGGCAAAGCCTACAAAGACCCCCAAACAGGTGAAATTCTTGGTTACGAAGCGCTCTTTATCGGCAATGCCGACCTACAACGAACAGGCGACCCAGCCAAACTTCTACTGACTAAAACTGGTTTAGAGACAGTCATTGGTGACCGCCTGGTGCCTATTCTCAAAGATGAGCCACTGAGCAATTTTCAACCAACTGCTCCAAAAGAGTTGATTGATGGGCAGATTATTTCCGTTCTTAATGGCGTCTCTCAGATTGGCCAATTCAACACAGTTGTAATCAACCGAGGCAACAATGATGGGCTAGTACCAGGACATGTACTACGCATCTTGCAAGGTGGCAAAGAGATACGTGACACCGTTAGCCCGCTACGTGGCGAACGCGTTAAACTACCCCTTGAAGAGGCTGGCGTGTTGATGATTTTTCGCACCTTTGACCGTGTCAGCTTTGGGTTGGTGATGTATGCCACTAGCCCACTGCATCTCCACGATACTGTTCGCACCCCTGGATACTAAAATTACCGCCTTAATTCTCAAATAGAAAGCTGTCATGGATGACACTTTAGCGTGGCTAACACTAACGAATGCGCCGGGCATTGGTAGCCAAACTGCACGGCGCTTAATCGAGAAATTTGGAACACCACAAGCGATACTCTCTGCACCACAGTCGGCACTGACCGAATGCAAACTCAGTAGCCGCAGCCTTGAATATCTCGCTTCAGCCAAAAGCCAGTCATTTGATCAAACGCTTGAGTGGCTTGAGTATCCTTACCACCACATTGTGACATGGCATGATACTCGCTACCCCGCCATGCTGCGTGAGATCAGTGACCCCCCCATGCTGCTCTATATTCATGGTGATCCAGAGCTACTATCAACCCCTCAATTGGCCATCGTTGGCAGCCGTAACCCATCAACGGGCGGCAGCGACACCAGTCGTGAATTTGCACGATACCTTGCAGCTCACGGCTTCACGATCACTAGCGGTTTGGCAACGGGGATTGATGGCGCTGCTCACAGCGGTGCACTCAACCAAGGGCGCACCATCGCCATCACCGGCACGGGACTCGATCGGGTCTATCCAGCTCGCCATCGCCAACTGGCACATCAAATTGCAGAAAATGGAGCTTTAGTCTCTGAATTTCCACTCAATACCAAACCACATCCAGGCAATTTTCCACGTCGCAACCGCATCATCAGCGGTCTATCAGTTGGCACACTGATTGTTGAAGCGGCCATAAAAAGTGGTTCATTGGTCACCGCTAGATTGGCAATGGAGCAAGGGCGGGAGGTGTTTGCCATCCCTGGCTCAATCCACAATCCACTTGCCCGTGGTTGTCACAAGCTAATTCGCGAAGGGGCTAAATTGGTTGAGACAGCAGCTGATATCGTTGAAGAGTTAGCACCTCTACTTGGTCTCTTGCCTGAGCTGGAGCAACCTGCTGTTAGCAACACTGAGCCAACCGACAGCACCCAATTTGATGAGGAGTACCAGCACCTGCTGCACACCTTAGGCTATGACCCTCAGCCGATCGATTACCTCATACAAACAAGTGGATTGACCACTGAAGCAGTTTCCTCCATGCTGTTACGCTTAGAATTAGATGGGATCGTCGCATCAGCACCTGGTGGACGTTACTATCGAACGGACACTCCCTCTAAGGACACTGTTTGATGAATGAAAATGTTGTAGATATTTTGATCTACCTCTACGAAAACTACATGGATGGAGATCAGCCTCCACCGGATGATCAACACGCTCTACGTGATGATCTAGCTGAAGTGGGTTTTTCACAAAACGAAATTGATAAAGCCTTCTCCTGGCTTGATGAGCTGGCCAAACAGATCGGTCAGCCACCAGCGCCTGTACACCAAGCCAACGCCACTCGTATCTTCACTGAAGAGGAGAATAACCGTTTTGACGTTGATACTCGTGGCCTACTGATATTTCTTGAACAGAATGAGATCATCAACGCCACCGGCCGAGAGTTGGTCATTGAACGCGCATTGGCACTGGAGAGCCTCTACATCAATGTGGATGATCTGAAATGGATTGTCCTATTGGTACTGATGAATCAGCCAGGCCAGGAGAGCGCCTTTGTTCGCATGGAAAATTTGGTCTATAACGAAATGCCTCTCTATCTGCATTAACCTGTAGAGCTTCTGGCAAATCACTATCCACATACTTAATTTTAACCACTAACTAAAAAAATCGAAGCAAATGAATCTGGTCATTGTTGAATCACCCGCTAAATCAAAGACGATTGAAAAATACCTGGGCAAAGATTTCATGGTTTTGGCCTCCTACGGCCATGTGCGCGACTTAATACCCAAAGAGGGTGCTGTCGACACAGCCAATGACTTCAGCATGAAGTACCAGGTTATCGAACGCAACGAACGCCACGTACAGGCGATCGCCAAAGCGATTAAAAAGGCCGATGCCCTCTATCTTGCAACCGATCCAGATCGCGAGGGTGAAGCGATCTCATGGCATCTGTTGGAGCTGCTGAAACAGCGTAAATTACTGAAGGATAAGCAGGTTCATCGGGTGGTTTTCAACCAGATCACCAAACGTGCCGTGCAAGATGCCATCGCCAATCCGCGTGAAATATCTCTTGATTTAGTCAACGCCCAACAAGCACGACGTGCGCTCGACTACCTTGTCGGTTTCAATCTCTCTCCTCTGTTGTGGAAAAAGATACGCCGCGGCCTCTCAGCCGGTCGAGTACAAAGCCCCGCTCTGCGTATGATCGTCGAGCGCGAGGAGGAGATTGAGGCATTTAAATCACGTGAGTATTGGAGCATTGAGGCTGACCTCAACAAACAGAAGGCTAACTTCAGTGCCAGACTGACCTATCTGAATGGCGAAAAACAGAGCCAATTCAGCATCACTGATGGTGAAACAGCCGCTGCTGCCGAGCAGTCACTACTCGCAGCTGCCGCTGGCGAACTCACTATCGTTAAAGTGGAGCGCAAACAGCGTCGCCGCAATCCAGCCCCCCCTTTTACCACCTCAACCTTGCAACAGGAGGCGGCACGTAAGCTCGGTTTTACCACCCAGCGCACCATGCGTATCGCCCAACAGCTCTATGAAGGTGTTGATGTAGGCAGTGGCACCGCAGGTTTGATCACCTACATGCGTACCGATTCGGTCAATCTGGCCAGCGAAGCGATGGATGATATCCGCGAGCTGATCCAGCAGCGTTATGGCGCTGACCAATGTCCCGATAAACCACGCCTCTTCAAGACCAAAGCAAAGAATGCACAAGAGGCCCATGAGGCAATTCGCCCCACCTCTGCCAGACAAATTCCCGATGAGATTAAATCGGCACTGAGCGCTGAACAAGCTAAGCTCTATGAGCTGATTTGGAAACGCGCCATCGCTTGTCAGATGATCCATGCCACCATCAGCACCGTCGCCGCTGACATGAGCTGTGGTAAGGACAATACCTTCCGTGCCAATGGCTCAACCATCACTAAACCAGGCTTTATTGCCGTCTATATGGAAGGCAAAGATGACGCCAAAGCGGGTGATGGTGATGAGAAGATGCTGCCCCCACTTAAAGAGGGTGAGAAGATCAAACTGCTGGCCATTCGTCCTGAGCAGCATTTTACCGAACCACCCCCACGTTTCAGTGAAGCGAGTCTTGTTAAGACGCTGGAGGAGCATGATATTGGCCGCCCCTCCACCTACGCCTCTATCATCTCAACACTACAGGATCGTGAATATGTGGTGTTGGAAAAGAAGCGTTTCTCACCCACCGATGTGGGGCGCGTAGTTAAACGCTTTCTAACCGAATACTTCACCCAGTATGTCGATTACAACTTCACCGCCAAACTAGAAGATGAGCTGGATGCTGTATCACGCGGTGAAGAGGAGTGGGTGCCACTACTGCAAAAGTTCTGGGGCCCGTTCAAAGAGCGTATTGATCACACTGAGGCCAATGTTAAGCGCAGTGACGTCACACATGAACCGATGGATGAGAAGTGCCCAAAATGCAGCGAACCGCTCTCCATTAGGCTTGGCCGACATGGCCGTTTTATCGGCTGCAACAACTACCCCGAGTGCGATTACACCCGAAATTTGGGTGAAGATGGCGAGACCAAAGCTGAGCCACAAATTGTTGAGGGGCGTAAATGCCCTGAATGTGACTCTGACCTAATCTTCAAACAGGGGCGTTACGGCAAGTTTATCGGCTGCTCGGGTTACCCAAAATGCCGTCATATTGAGCCGATCGAGAAACCAACTGACACCGGCGTTGAGTGCCCAAAATGTAATAAAGGCACCATCATGCGGCGCAAATCTCGGCGCGGTAAGATCTTCTTCTCCTGCTCAAAATATCCCGATTGTGACTATGCGATCTGGAACGAGCCAACCGAAGGGCCATGCCCATCATGCGGCTGGCCAATCCTCAGCATCAAAACCACCAAACGCAAGGGAACCGAGCGAGTCTGCCCACAGAAAGAGTGCTCCTTCACAGAACCTTACGAAGAGAAACAGTAGATAGGTAGCTGCGAATAAACTGAAATGAACGCTTAATAATATTTGCGTTCATTTCAGTTTATTCGCAGCTATTTCATTCCGTGGCCCTCAGGCTACATGTTATCCTTACCCGCTTCCCCTTGACCGCTTAAACTGATCTCTGAATGAAATCTCATATCCAACACCTTCTCTCCCAGGCCTTGCAACAGCTGGCCAGTGATGACGTTATCCCAGCCGATGCTATCCCAATGCCAATGATTGAGCGTGCACGTGATCGCCAACATGGTGATTTCGCCTCCAATATCGCAATGGTGTTGGCAAAAACAGCCCGCTGCCGACCCCGTGATCTGGCAGAAAAACTGCTCGCAGCCATGCCAGAGTCATCGCTGGTGGTGAAGAGTGATATTGCCGGCCCTGGCTTCATCAACTTCACCCTCTCCGACAACGCCTATCACTCACTAATCCCTGAAATTTTACAGCAGGGAGATGCTTATGGCCGAAGCAGTTATGGTGAGAACAAGAGGGTTCTGGTTGAGTTTGTCTCCGCCAATCCAACTGGGCCACTGCATGTGGGGCATGGTCGTGGTGCCGCTTATGGAGCAACTGTTGCAGATCTACTTGAGGCGGTTGGTTTTGAGGTACACCGTGAATATTACGTCAATGACGCAGGGCGGCAGATGGATATCCTTGCCACCTCTGTTTGGCTGCGTTATCTCTCGCTCTGCAA
>Ga0256834_1001678_pt1 | contig 14698 bp, 18 predicted proteins | sample 4281140metaG_FD_190536 | JGI IMG/M metagenome (GOLD analysis project Ga0256834, IMG submission 190536) | Hydrothermal vent microbial communities from East Pacific Rise, Pacific Ocean - 4281-140 | ecosystem: Environmental > Aquatic > Marine > Hydrothermal vents | place: Pacific Ocean: East...
AGTGTGCTTTTTGTGTTAGTGATTTTCCTTATTGCAAATATATTCTTTCATATTGATAATTGGGTTTATGGATCAATAGATTATCCTCCTTTGTTGGGTCTTGGAGCTGTCCTTGCAATAATAATGTTAATTGGGGGGCGGATTGTTCCTAGTTTTACTCGTAATTGGCTTATGAGATTTGGTATAGGGCGCATGCCTGTTTCATATAATCGCTTTGATGAGTGGATTTTGATTATTTCTAATATTGCTTTGATAAATATGATTTTTTTGGATCAGGCATTAATTGTAGCAAGTCTTTTGTTCTTGGCGGCAATATTAAACATTATCCGTCTAGCACGCTGGGCGGGTGATCGCACTGTTAAAGAGCCGATAGTCTTTGTGTTACATGTTGGGTATAGCTTTGTGCCTTTTGGTTTTCTTGCACTGGCGATATTTGTGCTTTTTCCTGAGTATATGCCAAAGGCTTCTGCGTTTCATTTATGGACGGCTGGGGCTATTGGCATGATGACAATGGCGATGATGACAAGGGTTAGCCTTGGTCATTCGGGTCGAAAAATTCAAACTGATTTTGCCATTACGACAATATATGTGATGTTATTTTCAGCTATTATTTTACGGTTTGTAGCGAATTATCTGCCTTTTTATGACTTTACGCTTTATTCTAGCGCAACATTATGGATTGGCGCATATTTGCTGTTTATAATTCGCTATTGGAAAATCTTGATGACTTAATTTTGCTTTTTTAATGCTTCTAATTTTTCTCTAAACTCTGGTGAAATTGGGCGACTTAAGCCTTTTTCATAGGCTTCCAATATTAACTCGTTTGAGTTTTTTTCAATCACTTTGCTTAATTGATTGTGCATATCTTGCGAAGATAGGCCTGCAGGAATTGGTTTTAAGAATTTTGCCTTTGCTGTTCCGGGCCATAAAATAAGTGCATTTCGTCCCCAAAATAGACCCGAATTTAGCGCAACTGGAATGACTGGAACGTTTAGCTGTTCATAAATTTTGGCAATTCCATAGCGATAATCTGGCTCGGCCAATGGGGCTTTTCTTGTCCCCTCGGGGTAGATGATAATCTTACAGCCTCGATCAATTGCCGCTTTTGCTTCTTTAATCATTTCAGGTATGGCTTCAGAGCCTTTTGATCTATCAATAGAAATTGTATCAAAATCACGAGCCGCCCAGCCAAAGAATGGAATGTTGAGTAATTGTTTTTTTGCGATGAAAGAGGGGCGTTGCGCTACGGGAAAAAGTGCAAAAATATCCCAATCAGATTGATGTTTGGCTGCAATAATTGCGCCGCCTTTGGGCAAGTTTTCTATCCCTGATATGTCTGACTTTATCCCAACGATATAGCGTAGCAAGAACAGGGTAGAAAACCCCCAATATCTTGCAAATAACCAGCCAAAACTATACCAGCCTCTTTTTTTAAAGGCAGAAAATATGCCAAGAATGATTGCAACAATGGCGGTGTTTAAAATGAAAAGAATATAAAAAATTATTGAGCGAATGGCTTGAATGAGCATTTTTACTTTTTCCTACCAAGCTATTTGTTTTAAAAAACGACGCACGGTTAGGCGTGAAGTATATGCAGTTAATAATGCTATGATTGGCACAAGGCTTAAAATGGCAAAAATATCCCAAAGGCTAAGAGAGAATGTTCCAAAAAGAGCGGTTATTTGTTCTGTTGAGCTAGAGGGTAAATAGCTAGAGGTGATAAAACCAAGCAACATGTAAAATATGATAGCTGAAATACCGCCAATTAGAGAGCCCTTTAGCCCAATTCTTAAAAATCTAGAGCCAAACTCTTTAGCTACAAAGCGATTTGAAGCACCAATAAAATGCAATACATCTACTGTTTGCCGACTTGAGGACATAGTAGATCTGGTTGCAAAAAACACTGCTAACAGCGTTGCAACAACAATGAGTAGAAAAATTAACATGCCTGATATTATAATAGTTTTTGCCATGGTGTTGAGCTGATCTCGCCAAGCATCATGGGTATCAAGCCTTGCTCCCTTGATAATTTTTAACTCGTTTTTTAGGCTCAAAAGATCAGCATTAAGAGGGTCTGATAATTTTACCACTACAAGGCGGGGAATATTTAAATCGGTTAAATCCAGCTCTTCACCCAGCCAAGGCTTTAGTAATGCTTCGCTTTCTTCAATGCTAAGGGCTTGGGCGTTGGATACGCCAGAGGTAGCCTGTGCAATTGTTTCAGCTAGTCGTAGGTTTGCGTCCATCAACTCACCTTCAATTGGCATGATTTGAATGGTAACTTCACGGCTAATATCGCTTGACCAAGCAGAGGCGGATTTTTGTACTAATATTAGTCCACCAAAAGTAAGAGCAGATAAAAAAGTCATTATGGCAATTAAAAAAACCAAAGTGTTTGAAGTTAATGTTTGAGTTGGTACAATTGGTGTGGGAGAGATGTCTTTTTTCTCTAAAAAGTTTAATATATTCATCTGATAATTATCCCACCATCTTTGAGAGCTATTTGTGGATAGTTGAACTTTTTTATCATTGATAATTCATGGGTTGCTATAATTATTGTCGTTCCCATGCGGTTCAGTTCAGCAAATAGATGTAAAAGTCGCTCGGATAGTTCGGGGTCAACATTACCTGTTGGCTCATCTGCTAATAAAATATCTGGCCGTGAAATAACCGCACGGGCAATTGCGGCACGTTGCTTTTCCCCACCAGAGAGAACATTTGGAAGGGCGTGCATACGCTCACCTAATCCAACCCAGTTGAGTAATTCTTTGACATTTTCTTCATATTCTTTTGGCTGCTGGCCAAGCACCCTTAAAGGCAAGGCTACGTTTTCAAAAGTGCTTAGGTGGTCAAGTAATTTAAACTCTTGAAAAACAATGCCTATATGGCGGCGTAATTGTAATAACCGGTCACGATCAAGTTTAGATATTTCTTGACCTAACATGCTCATTTTCCCTTCACTTGGTTTAAGTGAGAGTAATAATAGGCGTAAAAGGGAAGTTTTTCCTGCGCCAGATGAGCCAGTTAAAAAATGAAAAGATCCCTTTTTTATTGAAAAAGAAATATCTCGCAAAATAGTTGGGCCATCACCATATCTAAGGCTGACATTATTAAATTCGATCACTTCTTTAATCTCCCGAATCAGTCAAACTAACTTTAGCATAATTAAAAATAAAATATCCATCATCTAGTAAAAGCGTTTGAACAAACTTAACTCATTGCCTGTATTATTAAATAAGAAACATAATTACTTAATGAAATTGCGCTTTTTACAAAATGATTATTACTTGTCCAAATTGCCAAACCCGCTACCAAGTTGGAGCTAATACCATTGGTTCTGTTGGACGTAAAGTGCTTTGTGCAAGTTGCAATCGTTCTTGGCAAGCGCATGCTGAACAAGAAGCTGATAGAATAAAAAAGCCACAATTAGTTGATGTGAATAGTAAATTTGAGGCACAAGATTATGATGATAAATTATTTAATGATGCTGATGAGGCAGCCCTTGATGATAAATTTGCAAAAGAAGAGCAGACCATAAAAGAAGAAGAAATAGAGCCTAAAGCAGAAGAGAAAGTAATTAAAAGGCGATCTGAGGATAAGAAGACCAAAAAAGTTGAAGAAAATGAAAACTCTGACTTTGCCAAAAGTAAACGCCAAAAAGACATGCAGCATCGCCATAAAACCAAGGCAAAAAATTTACCCTTATCGCGCATCAAACATAATACTCAATATTTTATGATGTTTATTTTATTATCGGTAATTCTTGGAGGCTTTGTTTTTAAAAATAATATTGTCAGAATTATTCCGCAGATGGCAGTATTATATGAGCTTGTTGGAATAGATGTAAATATTTTTGGACTTGAGTTTAACGATGTAAAGACAACTCGCTCTATAAATGATGCTCAAGAAAAAATGTCTATAACAGCTAAGATTTCAAATATCACAAATGAGCCTATTAAAGTGCCAGTTATTATTGTTACAATCCTTGGTGCTAATAATGAAAAGTTATTACAATGGGGGGCAACTCCTAGTGTTCAAATGATTGGCAGGGGTGAAACAATTGAGTTTAAAACTCAGGTAAATTCTGCCCCTTTTGGTTCAACAAGTGTAAGTCTTTCTTTTGCAGAAAAATGGAGTAATTAAAATGGCTCGAATTTTAATAGCAGAAGATGATGATAATGTACGGGAATTTGTATCAAGGGCTCTTGAGTTAAAAGGCCATGAAGTGATGATTGCTGAAGATGGCGGGCTTGGTGCAGAAGTTATGGAAAAAGAAAACGGCAATTTTGATTTGTTGTTATCAGATATAAAAATGCCAGTGATGGATGGAATTGCCCTCGCATTAATGGTTGGGGCGCAATATCCAAACGTGACGATTTTACTAATGACAGGATTTGCAGATCAGCGAGAAAGAGCGCACGGACTTGATGCTTTAATTTATGATGTGATTGCAAAACCGTTTACTCTAGCAAGTTTGCTTGAAAAAGTTGATGACGCTCTTAATAATAAACCAATTGAAATTGTCTCATATGTTCGCCAAAATATTGACCAATATAAAAAGAGTTAAATCCAAGCTGGCACATTATCAAGCGCAATTAAGTCAGCAATTGTCTGGCGTTCTCTGATGGTTTCAAATTTATCACCAAACACTAAAACCTCAGTAATTAATGGCCTAGAATTATATGTTCCTGCCATTGCTGCGCCATAAGCACCTGCGCTCATTATTGCGATTAAATCATCTTGCTTTACTGGGTTCAAATACTGGCCTTGGGCTAGATAGTCGCTTGATTCACAAATAGGACCAACAACATCAACTTTCATTTGTTCTGCGTTATCTTGGGGTTTTGAAAGCGGTAAAATATCGTGATGAGCTTCATAAAGAGCTGGGCGTAATAAATCGTTCATTGCAGCATTTACAATGACAAAATCTTTACTTGCCCCTTGTTTGAAATATTCTACTTTTGTTACTAAAACTCCTGCATTACCAACGAGCCAACGCCCTGGCTCAATTATTAGTTTGCAATTTAGTGGCTTAATATGAGAGCGAACAATTTTTGCATATTCTTTAAGGTCAGGACTTTTATCGTTTTTGCCGTGAGAAATTCCCAAACCCCCGCCAATATCTATATGTTCAAGCTCATGGCCATTTTCGTTAAGGCTTTTAAATAGCGATGCTAATATAGAAATTGCCTCATCAAAGGGCGCAAGATCTATTATTTGCGAGCCGATATGCATATCAATGCCAATGGCTTTTAAATGGCTTGAGTTTTTAATTTTTTTAAAAACTGCATTTGCTTCAATATAGGGAATTCCAAACTTATTATCAAATTTACCAGTTGAGATTTTTGTATGAGTTTTTGCATCAACATCAGGGTTGATACGCACCGAAACAGGTGCAATGACATTCATTTTAGCAGCAATATCATTTAGGCGTTCTAATTCAGGTACACTTTCAAGGTTGAAACAATGAATGCCCAATTCAAGCGCACGCATCATTTCTTTTTCGTTTTTGCCAACTCCAGAAAAAACAATTTTTTTAGGATCAATCCCTGCTGCAACTGCTCGCTCTAACTCACCCAGAGAAACTATATCAGCACCTGCGCCTGCATTTCCAAGTAAAGAGATTATAGCCTGATTAGAATTAGCTTTCATAGCGTAGGCAATAAGGGGGGAAAGGTCAGCAAATTCTTGCTTCATTGCATTAAAATGAAAAATTATTTCGCTTTGGCAATAACAATAAAATGGCGTGCCAACGACGGCCGCAATATCTGCGAGTTTTACTTGCTCAGCAAATAAAGAGCCGTTTTTATACTCAAAACTATTCATTTATTCTGACCTATTCTTAATTATTTAAGTTTATCTTGCCAAAGTTTGACTTGCGCTAGAACATTATTAGGTGCTGTGCCACCATAAGAGGTGCGTGAGGCTACGGAATTTTTTACCGAAAGAATTGAGAAAATCCGCTCATCAATCCTTTTGTCAATTTTTTGTAAATCCGCTAACTTAAGCTGATCGAGCCTTACTTGTTTTTTTTCAGCTAAGGCAACAGCCTCACCAGTGATATGATGGGCATCACGAAAAGCTACATTTGCCTCACGCACCAACCAATCGGCAATATCTGTGGCGGTAGAAAAGCCACTTCCTGCCGCATCTAACATGGCCTTTTCATTTACTTTTAAGTCAGCAACCATTCCCTCCATTGCCGCAAGGGCTAGAGAAAGATTATCAAATGCATCAAATGCGACCTCTTTATCCTCTTGCATGTCTTTTGAATAAGCAAGTGGAAGGCCTTTCATCACCATCATTAGAGCGGTGTGCGCGCCTAAAATCCGGCCAATTTTCGCTCGAATTAATTCAGCAGCATCAGGGTTTCGCTTTTGTGGCATGATTGATGAGCCGGTAGAAAATTGATCAGATAGTTGAATAAACTTAAATTGCGCCGATGACCAAATAACCAATTCTTCAGCAAAACGGCTTAAATGCATGGCGCAAATTGAGGCTGCTCCCAAAGTTTCAAGCACAAAGTCACGATCAGAAACTGCATCAAGTGAGTTGGCGGTTGGGCGATCAAAACCAAGCTCTTTAGCAACCATATCACGATCAATAGGAAAAGACGTGCCTGCAAGTGCGGCTGATCCGAGTGGACATTCATTCATGCGAACTCTTGCATCTATTAGGCGAGATTTATCACGGTCAAACATTTCAATATAGGCTAACAGATGATGGCCTAACACAACTGGCTGTGCAGATTGAAGGTGAGTGAAACCCGGCATTATTGTGTTTGCATTTTGCTCTGCTCTTATCAAGAGTGCTGACTGTAATGCGACTATTTGCTCAATTAACATATCAACAACATCACGAACATATAATTTAAAATCGGTGGCTACTTGGTCATTGCGTGAGCGGGCAGTATGCAGGCGTTTTGCTGCATCACCAATTTTTTCACCAAGAGAGCTTTCAATATTCATGTGAATATCTTCAAGCTCTTGTGAAAAATTGAATGTGTTTTGTTCAATTTCTTTGCCTATTGCCTCTAGCCCTTTGATGATTTCTTCTTTATCATTGTTTGAAAGAATATCAATTTTTGCTAGCATTTTTGCATGGGCAATTGAGCCAGCAATATCTTGAGGATATAGCCTTTTATCGAAATCAATCGAGGCATTTATTTCTTGCATGATTGCGTTTGGAGAAGAGGCGAAACGTCCGCCCCACATGCGATTGCTCATTTAAAAAGCCTCGTATTAAATTTGATTAAAGTGAACTTATTAAATGACAAATAACATTAAACAAGCGTTTAAAAAATCCCCCAAAAAAATCTTTTTATTGTTTGGGTTATTTATAATTGGCATTGGTATAACGATGAGTTTGTTGCTTAGCAATGGCTCTTTTAATCTAGCAAAGCAAGATATTATGACTTGTGAAGCGCAACCAGAGGCGCAAGCAGCACTTGCAAAGGTGGTTGATGGCGAGGTTGGTGCATTTCTAGTAACTGCCAATGGGCGTGGATATTCTGATATGGAGTTTCTTGACGAGAGTGGGGAAATTACAAAAATTTCAGCTTTTGCGGGTAAGCCAATTCTAGTTAATTTTTGGGCTACATGGTGTGGGCCATGTCGTGAAGAAATGCCGAGTATTGATCGTTTAGCAGGAGTTCACGCTAAAGATAAATTTGAAGTTGTAACGATTAATATTGATACAGGTAAAAAGGCTAAAGAAAAATCTGAGGCATTTTTTGAAGAAATATGGGTAGAAAATCTAACTCTTTATTCTGATCCAAGTTATAAATCATTTGATATGTTAAAAGCTAATGGTGTGGTGTTGGGATTGCCTGCTACATTAATACTTGATGATAGCGGTTGCGAGCTTGGAGTTTTGCAAGGGCCTGCTGAATGGGATAGCGATGATGCGCTTAAGTTGATTGATGCTATAATTGCGCTTTAGTTTACTCTAAACTGATTTGTCAACCATTGTGCCTTGCCCGCTTGGTGGAGCTGAGCGAGCAGATTGAGCAACCATATCAATCATAATTTGTTGCATTTCATGTTGCTTTTTCATGACCTTGATGGTGGCAGTTTGTAAATTGGCGGATTGCTTCATTGCTAAAGCACTATTTGCAGATATTTCCATAATTTATTCCAACAAGAGTAAAGTTACTTTTGATAGAGATTATGACATTAAAAGTAAAAATATTTACTAACTATTTATCTGCCACCTAAAAGTGGAAATTCTTTTCGCTTTAAAATCACTGCCAATATTATCCCTGCCGTAAATCCGCCGATATGAGCCCACCAAGCAATGTTATCTTCAGAGCCGATTATTACAAAGAAAAATTGAGTTAAAATCCAAAAGCCTAACATCCAAAAGGCAGGGATTTTTAGAGGGATAGGAATGATGATTTTGGCTATTACTAAAAGCCTAGCAAACGGGAATAATAAAACATAAGCACCCATAACTCCAGCAACTGCACCAGATGCGCCAATTAATGGGCCATTTGAATCTTGATTGAAATAATAATGTGCCATGGCTGCAAACACGCCGCATAAGAGATAGAATATAAGGTATTTTGTATGGCCTAGCGCATCTTCAATATTATCTCCAAAAATCCATAAAAAAAGCATGTTGGAGAGGAGGTGAAGCCAATCGGCATGTAAAAACATATAGCTAATGAAAGTCAATTCCTCTGGAAACCACGCAATTTGCTGGGGGATAAGGTCATTCACCACCATTGGGATCATGCCAAAGCCCACTACAATACCATCAGAAGCATTTTGGGGCAGAATTGACTGGAATATAAAGACAATAGTCGTAATTGCGATAAGCGAGTAATTTACATAGGCAAATTTTATATGCTTAATTTTATTGCTATCATGTAGGGGAAAAAACATTATTACTTACTTTTTTTATTGCCAGAAAAACGCCCAGGTGTCCAAAGTACATCATCTTTGCCATTATTGTTTGCAATGCGTGACATGACAAAGAATAAATCTGAAAGGCGGTTTAGATAATGCAATGTAAAGGGGCTTGTTTGGGGTTCAATATTGATTAGCTCAGCCACTAATCGCTCAGCTCGTCTAACTATGGTTCGAGAAATATGAAACTCTACTGCAAGGGCTGTTCCTGCTGGTAGGACAAAAGTTTTTAGTGGGGCAAGATCCGCATTATAATAATCAATTTGCTCTTCTATCCATTTGACTTGGTGAGGGGTAGTGCGAAGGTTTTTTTTGGCTGCAATCTCTTTTTTTGTATCTTTTTTTGGGTTTGCAAGGTCAGAGCCAAGATCAAATAAATCACTTTGAATTCGAGCCAGCATATTATCAAATTTTGGCATATTCTTGGTGAGAAGCCTTATTTTGCCAACTTGCGCATTTGCTTCATCAACGCTTCCAAAGGTGTTTATTCTAAGATCAAACTTTTTGCGTCTTCGCCCACTAATAAGCCCAGTTGTGCCTTTATCGCCTGTTTTTGTATAAATTTTATTTAGTTTGACCATTTTTGCCTGCCATGATTTTTCCAATTTCTATTGGTGTAATTATTAGGTTATTTAAATGGATTAAAGATTAAAACCAAATTTTTCTTTTATTTCTTTTGCACTTAATCCTTGCTCTCTTAAATCTCTTATTGCCATAGAGTTTTTTGATTTTGCTAATTTTAGGTTGTCATCATCTAAAATTAAATCATGATGGGTGTAAATTGGGCTATTAAGGCCTAATAGTTTTTGTAAAATTCTATGTACATCGGTTGAATGTTGCAAATCTTTACCCCGCACAATATGGCTAATATTTTGCGCCGCATCATCAATGACAACACTTAGATGGTAGCTGGTCGGATAATCTTTTCGTAGAATCACAACGTCTCCCCAATCTTGTGGTCTTATTTGATGTTCAATAAGTTTTGATGTTGGATTGGGCTGGGCGGATAGATAAGTAAGATTGCCAGTTTGTTTTATTGCCTCGTCCATATTTAATCGCCACTGATGTGGTAGACTATCACTTATTTTTTTTACAACATCACCTTTGCTAAGAATTTTGCAATGCTCATTATAAAGAGGTGCGCCGTCTGGGTCTTTCTTTATGGCATTTTTTGCAATTTCTTTGCGGGTGCAAAAACATGGATAAAGCAAATCCATCTCTATAAGGTGATTAGCGGCTTTTTTATAGCTATTAAAATTTGATGATTGCATCAATATGGGCTTTTGCCAACTCAAACCCAGCCAAGTAAGATCCTGATAAATTGCATCTATAAAGACCTTTTTAGAGCGAGCAAGGTCGATGTCTTCTATCCGAAGTAAAAAATCAGCGTTTATTTTTTTGGCATAGTGAAAGTTTAATAATGCAGAATAAGCATGACCTAGATGTAAAAACCCATTAGGGCTTGGAGCAAAACGAAATATTGGTTTAAGGTTCATTTGTTTTACGCTTTAAAAGTTTAGATGGATATTAACATGGTTGAGCAAATAAATAACCTTAAAATATTAAATAGACATCTTGATGAGCTTATTTTACTTGAACCAGCCCTAAAAACAGCAAGGCAAATGGCGGGTGAAGTTCCCCTTCGGCGGCGAGCTGGCGGGTTTGAGGGCATGAGTGCTATTATTACTTCACAGCTATTATCTGTTGCTAGTGCAAATGCAATTCATAACCGCCTTATTGATTTACTTGGTGAGTTAAGCGCAAAAAATTATCTTAGTTTTAGTGAGCAGGAAATTCGCTCTTGTGGTTATTCGATGGCAAAATATAATACGATGGCTGTTTTGGCTCAGGCAGAATTAAACAATGAACTTGATTATGAGATACTAGATAAATTACCAATAAAAGAAGCAATGTCCCATCTTACAGCATTAAAGGGTATTGGAGTTTGGAGTGCTGAAATATATTTACTATTTTGTGTTGGGCATGGAGATATTTTTCCCTCTGGTGATCTTGTATTACAAAAGATGCTAGGGCATATTTTAGAATTAGAAGAAAAACCAGACGAAAAGCTAACAAGAAAAATAACACAAAAATGGTCGCCTTATCGTGGTGCGGCTTCACGGCTTTTATGGCGTTATTTTGCAGTTTTAAAAAATAAAGCAACATTTTAAAATAAAGAAGGAATAAAAATTTGAACCTCTCAAACACAAATATCAAGGCTCTTTCTGGGCCAATGGTAAAGGCAAAAACAGGCCAAGCAAAACATTTGATGGTTTTGTTACATGGTTATGGCTCAGATGGAAATGACATGATTTCGCTTAGCCAGTTTTGGGCAGATTTATTGCCAGATGCGATGTTTGTTGCACCCAATGCGCCAGAGCCATGCGATATTAACCCAATGGGTTATCAATGGTTTGCGCTTGATACTAGCGCAACGCTTGATCTTGAAAAAAACATCTCACGCCTAAAAGGGTCAGAACAGGCTCGCCCTACATTAGAGCATTTTTTGAAAAGCCTTTGGGCTGATACTGGCCTTGGTGCGAAAGATACGATTTTGGCTGGCTTTTCACAAGGGGCAATGATGGCACTTGAGGTTGGGCTTAGGCTTGATGAGGAATTAATGGGTATCATTGCTTTTTCTGGAGGGCTGGTTGAGCCAAAAAATATGGAAGATAAAATAAAATCAAAACCACCCATTTGCTTTGTGCATGGAGGAAATGATGATGTTGTGCCAGTTGGCATGTCTGTTGTTTCTTGCGAGGAATTAAAGAAATTGGGAGTAAAGGCAAGTCTGCATATTTCGCCCCCAGCTGGTCACACGATTGCTCAAGACGGGTTAGAGTTTGCTTCTGCCTTTATTAAGGAAATTATTAGCTAGGACTGTTTATTTCTTTTGTACTGACCCCATGCTGAATAGGCTAAAATACTAGCTATAATGGTTGAGATAATAGCATTATAGCCTGCAAAGCTAATGCCAAGAAAGCGAAATTGAGGTTGATCGCAAGGCACTACCTTTGCTTCATTTATATTATTCAAAGCATCAAAGCTAAGCCCATCAGCAGAGCCTGTGCATGATGTTGGCCCTTGCCAAAAACCCCACTCAACTCCTGAGTGATAGCCGCCCATATATGCACCCCATGCAAATAAAGCCGCAACTATAAGGGTTAAAATAATGCGAAACATGGTAGGAATTTTTGTCCAAAAAATAACTATCAAAGCAAGTAGAGGCAGGCCAAAATAATATGGCAAGCGTTGAGATAGGCAAAGCTCGCAAGGCACAAAACCTCCAATATGTTCAAACCCCCAAGCCCCAAGAATGGTAAAAAACCCGATTAAAAAGGCAGCGTTTACCCTTGATGAATTTGTAGAGATGCTTTGATTTTCCATAATATTACCCTATATTAAAAACTTAACTGCAACAAAGCCTCCAATTAGTAAAAAGCAGAATAAGAAAAACATCAAGCCTAGGCGTTTTTCTATAAAAATACGAATTGGTTCGCCAAATTTATACACTAACGCAGAAACTGTGAAGAATCTAAGGCCACGGCCGATGATTGACACAATTGTGAAGGTGATAAGATCAAAGCCAACTGAGCCAGAAAAAATTGTTAGAACTTTATAGGGAAATGGGGTTAGTGCGCCAAGTAAAATGCCCCAGCCACCCCATTGGTCATACCAATCTTTAAATCTTTCAAAATTATGGGCTGCGCCATAAAATTCTAATACTGCTGCTCCAATAGTTTGAAAAAGCATTGCGCCAATATAATAGCCAACAAATGCACCCAAAACAGAGGCAATCGTGCAAATAGAGGCATAAATAAACCAATGTTGGCGTTTGGCAACAACCATAGGAATGAGCAAAATATCGGGCGGAATTGGAAAAAAGGAGCTTTCAGCAAAACTAACCGTACCAAGCGCAACAGGTGCATTTTTGGTTTTTGCTAATGACATTGTCCAGTCATATAATTTTCTAATCAATATTTTTCTCCAAATTATAGTTTTGTAGCTCTTATTAATTCACTAACTCTTAGTACTCAATTAAAGAGCGGATTAATATAGGCATATGCAGATATGATTAAAATGCAGATATGTTATTGACGTGAGAGTATCAATGACTATATTGCGCCCAGTTCAAACGCCCTCCTGGCGGAACTGGTAGACGCGCCAGATTCAAAATCTGGTTCCTGTATAGGAGTGTCGGTTCGATTCCGACGGAGGGCACCATTTTTGGTTTTAAGTAATATTTTACTCCCATTTGTTGGAGTCTATCGATCAGTTGAAAAATTATCTTAGAAATATTTGGTTTATAACATCGCTTTTGATGTCGCTTTTGGTGGTAAGCCCAAGTTTTGCTATGGTGCAATTGTTGGTTGATGCACGAACTGGTGAAGTGCTTTATGCAAATAAAGCTGGCATTGCTTGGCACCCAGCATCATTAACAAAATTAATGTCTGCATTTGTTACTTTTGAAGCAATAAAAGCTGGTAAGGTAACGCTTGATACGCCCGTTATCATTACCTCTAATGCAATAAAAGCCCCTCCTTCTCGATCAGGTTTACCTAAAAATAGTGCAATCACTATTCGTGATGCGCTTTATATAATAATTGTTAAATCAGCCAATGATGTTTCAATTGCGCTAGCTGAAACTGTGTCTGGTAGCGAGGGTGCGTTTGTTAAAGAAATGAACCAAGCAGCAAAAGCACTGGGAATGAGTGCTACAAATTTTGTCAATCCGAATGGGTTGCACAATAGGGCGCAAGTAACTTCGGCACGAGATATGGCAATTTTAGCTCTTAATATAAAAATCAGCCATAAAGAATATGCTCCACTTTTTGCGACTTCATTTGTTCAATTGGGTGAAAAGAAAATGAAAACCCATAATAATTTACTAACTGATTTTGCTGGAACAAATGGCATGAAAACGGGGTTTGTCTGTTCTGCTGGGTTAAATATTGTCGCAAGTGTTAAGCGTAATAATCGCTCATTATTGGCAGTAGTTTTGGGTGCTTCTTCGGCTCGAGAGCGAGGGGAAGTGGTAGCGCAATTATTGTTAAGGGGCTTTTCTGGTGATTTTTTAGGGCGAGGAAAATCTATTGCTAGCCTTAAGAATGTGGCAGGATCAGAACCAAAAGATATGCGTCCATATTTATGTGGTGAAAATGCAAAAGCCTATGTTGCGGAACAAAAACGTTTATATCCTTATGGATTAGAGGGGCAGATAAGTTTTTTAAATGATAACATTGCAGCCCTTACTTATAGAGCTACAAATTTGGGTAAAATGCGAAATGTGCCATTACCAAGAAAAAGACCATTTCATGTTGCCTTAAAACCAGCTATGCAAAATATAGTAATTATTGTGCCATATCCTATACCAAGGCCTAATCGTTAGGTTTTAGATTTTTTAATAGTAAATATGAAGTGAGTTCCTTCATTTGAGCTTTCACATTTATGGGCATTTTTTTTGCAATAAAGCGGTATGTCTATTTTTGCTATTGGATCGTCTGATAAAAGAATAATAATTTCACCCCCCTTGCTATTCTCAAGCTGTTTTTCGAGCTTAAGGACAGGAATTGGGCATTTTTGGCCACGGGTATCGATTAATATTTCACTCATATAACTTCTCTTAATTTAGCAATAATACCCAATAGACCCCATGAGTTGAATTTGCATTATAAGCCACTCCGATGCCTGCGTTTGAGAAATCTTTATTTGTTAGGCTATTTGTTGAAGCCTTATTTGATCGCCAACCAGAGAATGTATTGGCAAAATTGGCATATCCTGCGCTTATT
>Ga0256834_1001679_pt1 | contig 14697 bp, 11 predicted proteins | sample 4281140metaG_FD_190536 | JGI IMG/M metagenome (GOLD analysis project Ga0256834, IMG submission 190536) | Hydrothermal vent microbial communities from East Pacific Rise, Pacific Ocean - 4281-140 | ecosystem: Environmental > Aquatic > Marine > Hydrothermal vents | place: Pacific Ocean: East...
GTCATTGCCAATCGGCACGCTTCATGATCTTCGACGATCTTTCAATACACTGCTAAAACAGTATGGGTACCCGGAGGATTTTATCCTCGATATCATCGGCAATGTGAAGGACGTAAACAGAAACCACTATACAGGACGGATCGAGGTTGATCTATCCAAGTTCGATCAATTTGTATGCTGATTCGTGGCACGATCATGGCACGATCATAATCGTATGTATATAGAAGTTCGATTTTCAGGGGCTTGAAGCATGGTGGCGGGGGGGAGACTTGAACTCCCGACCTCCGGCTTATGAGACCAGCGCTCTAACCAGCTGAGCTACCCAGCCTACCATTTGTTTGTGGAGCGGTATTTTATCCTAAAAGCTCCACCGTGTCAAGATTTTTTCTCTATACCGCTTTGAAAATTAGCGGTATAGATCGGATTTAAAAGAGGCCCTTTAGCAACTCTCCGGCCGGAGAGTCTTTCAGATTTTCAGGGATATGTTTTTCTATCTCCTCTTTCGCTTTCGATTTCAAAAGTGCTTTCGTCTCGATCTTTATTTTAGGTGAGGTCAGATCTCCCTTTAGTATAACCGGCAGCATCATCTTTCTCAGTTTTATCTCCAGCGTAGCGTCGATGCTCTGTTTTTCAAAATCTACAAGAGCTTTTTTGGACTTTATCTCCGTAAGACGGCTCTTCATGTAAAGATCGGAAATCAGCCTCTTTTTCACTATCTTCGTATCTATAACGGTACGCTCGTAAACCTCTTTTGTAATATCGAAGTTCGCCATTTGCTGAAGCATAAAACTCATCTTGTTCGGAAGAATTTGGCCGTTAAGAAGCTCGGCATGAAGAGTTCCGAGCTCTTTAAGCGTATCGTAGTTCAGTTTTATATTGGCGCGGGAGTCGAATATGTGCGGATATAAAAGCATATCCGTAAGGGCTACAGTCTGGATATTTCTGACCTTCACGTCGGCTATACCGTTTTCAAACAGCGCCTCGACAACACCTCCGAGGGTATTGGAGTGGGCTGTGGCGCGGAGCCCCTTTTGGGAACTTTCGACATTGCCCGTTACGGTAATATCACCTTTCATATGCTGGTTCGTCAGGAAAAAGAGTTTGTCGAGATCGGGAACTTTCAGCGTATAGTCGGTCGCAAGCGAGCCTTTTTCTATATTGTATGTGACAGCTTTTGAAGCAAGAGTGGCGACGGATGTGACAAACTCCGCCTTCGAGATCGCTTCGCTACCTTTCAAAAGAGTCTCGATATCCCCTTTGAATGTAAGATCCGACGGTATGGAGAGATTGAAATCCTTTTTTACGGGATCTGGATGAAGAACTCCGTCGCGTACGGCGGTAACGACTCTTCCGTCGAGATCGTCAGGATCGAGGTTTGCCGCTCTTGCCTCAATATCTATACTGCCTCGGGCGTAGTTTGGCTGATTGAGCATATAAAGAAGTGCGTCGATCTGCATGTGGGAAACTTTTGCCAGAGCCTTTTGCGGTTCGAATTCGACAAGATCGAGAGAGTAGGTCGTAGCGCTTTTAGCCACATCGCTTTTTCCCTCTATTTTCATAAAGGTACTGTCACCTTTTACCGTACCTTCCGTTTTGAAAGGTCCGTTGAGTCTTGTACCTATAAGTTTTTGCAGAGTGGAGAGCTCTTTTATATCCAGGTTGTATGAAGCGTCGAGCGACTGGGCAAAGAGGTTCATGGAGCCTTTCGCCTCTATTGTCGTATCATCGCCTATTTTCAGTACTATATCGAATCGATCCGGACGGAGTAGAAAGGTTTGCAGTTTTACCGGAAGCGGAACCTTCTCGGCTATTTTCGACTCTATTACAGGCTGCAGATAGCCGTTGCCGGGAGTAGTGAACAAGAGAGCGTAAAGCAGTCCCAAAAGAAGTACCAGAACTCCGACTGCGGAGAGTAGATATTTCATCATTTATACCCTTTGGTCATAATTTTTATTATTGTAGCAGAAAAAGCTTATGAATAATAGAAAAAATGTATCGATAAATTGAGTCGCAAAGACTAAAATATATGATATAAATATACTAAATTAAGTGGAAAATATCTTGACAATAGAAAAAAAATGGGTTAAAATTTCAGCACTTATAAAAAGTAACTGCTAAATCTCAAGAGTGAAAGGAGAGTCAATGAGTTTTCAACCACTTGCCAACAGAGTATTGGTAGAAAGGGTGGACGAGCCGCAACAAACCGCATCGGGAATCATCATACCCGATAATGCAAAAGAGAAGCCCCAGGAGGCCAAGGTTCTCGCTATCGGACCTGAAGTCGAAGAGGAGGGCCACATCAAGGTAGGCGACAAAGTCGTCTTCGGAAAATATAGCGGCACAGATATCACCATTGACGGAAAAGAGCTGCTTATTCTAAGCAGTGACGACATTCTTGGAATTTTGAAATAATTTAGGAGGGAGAAAATATGGCAGCGAAAGATATCCATTTTTCAGATGCGGCACGCAACGAACTCTTCGAAGGCGTGAAGAAGCTGGCCGATGCGGTCAAGGTTACAATGGGACCGCGCGGACGCAACGTACTCATTCAAAAGAGTTTCGGCGCTCCCAGTATCACCAAGGACGGAGTGAGTGTCGCTCGTGAAATCGAGCTTAAAAACACTGTAGAGAATATGGGTGCCCAGCTTGTAAAAGAGGTGGCTAGCAAAACAGCGGACGAGGCTGGTGACGGTACCACTACCGCTACTGTACTTGCATACAGTATTTTCAAAGAGGGTCTAAGAAACATCACTGCGGGTGCCAATCCGATCGAAGTGAAGCGTGGTATGGACAAAGCCTCCAACGCTATCATCGAAGAGCTGAAAAAGATCGCGAAAGAGGTCAAGGACAAGAAGGAGATCGCGCAGGTAGCGAGCATCTCCGCAAACTCCGATGAAACTATCGGTAACCTGATCGCGGAAGCTATGGAGAAGGTCGGAAAAGATGGTGTCATCACCGTCGAAGAGGCCAAGGGTATCATCGACGAGCTCGAAGTCGTAGAGGGTATGCAGTTTGACCGCGGATATCTCAGCCCGTACTTCATAACCGATGCGGACAAGATGGAAGCGGTACTCGAAAATCCGTATATCCTTCTTTACGACAAGAAGATCACCAACCTCAAGGATATACTGCCGGTTCTCGAGGGAATCCAGCAGAGCGGAAGACCGCTTCTTATCATCGCCGAAGATGTAGAGGGTGAAGCTCTTGCGACACTGGTAGTCAACAAGCTGCGCGGAATCCTCAATATCGCTGCCGTAAAGGCGCCCGGATTCGGCGACAGAAGAAAAGCGATGCTTCAGGATATCGCGATACTCACAGGCGGTACCGTAATCAGCGAAGAGGTGGGACGTACGCTCGAGAGTGCAACTGTCGCCGATCTCGGACAGGCCGGACGTATCGTCATCGATAAAGACAATACGACTATCGTAGACGGCAAAGGTGACAAGTCGGCAGTGGAAGCTCGCATCAAAGAGATCCGCGTACAGATCGAAAACACTACGAGCGACTACGATCGCGAAAAGCTGCAAGAGCGTCTTGCTAAGCTTAGCGGCGGAGTAGCGGTAATCAAGGTGGGTGCCGCCACAGAGACCGAAATGAAAGAGAAGAAGGATCGTGTAGACGATGCACTCTCCGCTACCAAAGCTGCGGTAGAAGAGGGTATCGTCATAGGCGGCGGTGCCGCGCTTATCAGAGCGGCAGCCAAAGTAAATCTCGATCTTTGCGGTGACGAGGCGATCGGCGCAGATATCATTCTCCGCGCCATCAAGGCACCTTTGAAGCAGATCGCAGAAAATGCCGGCTTCGACGCCGGAGTGGTCGCGAACAGCGTCGAAAACGCCGAGAAAGAGACAATCGGCTTCAACGCTGCTACAGGCGAGTATGTAGATATGCTCGAAGCCGGTATCATCGACCCTGTAAAAGTCGAGCGTATCGCACTCCAAAACGCCACTTCTGTCGCCAGTCTGCTTCTTACTACGGAAGCGACCGTGAGCGAGATAAAAGAGGACAAACCGGCAGCTCCGGCAATGCCCGATATGGGAGGCATGGGAGGCATGGGAGGCATGATGTAAGGCCCTGCCTTTTGAAATCGCAAAAGGGAGAGGCGAAGGCCTCTCCCTTTTTTTATGCTCCAAAATTCCGCTTTTCTCTTCCAAGCTTCTATGACGATGTTCAGTCTGGATCTATCGATTTGGACTATCAGGCTCAACAAGTCTATACCTGTCACCGGAGATATACTTTTTGCGGATTGTAGCTGTATCGGAGCGGAAGCTGTTATGTCATGTGCCCGCAGGCACAGGCGGTTTTTGGATTGGATGCCTATGCGCAGTCGGGACAGGTGCCCCGAAGGGTAATGAAACTCTCTTTTATCTTGTACCCGCTAAGTCTTTGTGCCTCTTCTATGACTTTGTCCGTACCTACCGAGATATCCTCGATCTTGCCGCACTTGTCGCAGACCATGTGAAGATGAGGCTCTTTGATAAGCTCGAATACCGATTTTGTCTTCGGAATCTTTACCTCCTGAATCAGGCCGCTTTCTATCATCTGGTTGATGTTTTTGTAGATGGTCGCCAGCGATACGCTCGGAAACTCCTGAAGCATCTCTTTGTATAGATCCTCGATACTTATATGGCCGTGTTCATCGACCATTGAGACGATTTTGATACGTTGAGGTGTGGCTTTTAGCTGGTACTCTTTTAATAGTTCTGTAGTCTCGATCATAATTGCCCCTGACTATTGCTGATGGAATTATATCGCATCGCTCTTTATCGACAGTTTATACATTAACTATTTTAACAGTATAATAAGTCGTAGGCGGCTGAAGAAGAAAATTATTTCCTTTTAAGGCTTAATATTGAATAATTCTCAAAGGAAAATTATTTTCCAATAAAGGAGAGAAGATGGCTACCAGAGGAAATTCTATCATAAAAGGTGTCGATATAGACGAAGTGATCAGGCTGCTGAACAGAGCATATGCGGATGAGTGGCTCGCTTACTACCAGTACTATATCGAGAGCAAAGTGGTAAAAGGGATAATGAAGGATGCCGCGATTGCGGAGCTCGATCAGCATGCCGCAGATGAGTTGCGCCACGCGGGAATGGTGGCGGACAGAATAATACAGCTCGGAGGCACTCCGATACTGCATCCCAAAGAGTGGTTTACTATGACAAACTGCGGATATGACGCTCCGAGCGAGTTCGATGTGCTCAAGATTCTCGAAGACGCCATCAAAGGCGAACAGTGTGCGATAGGTGTATATAGCGAACTTGCGGAGATGACACAGGGCAAGGATATAGTCACATACGATATCGTCAGCCAGATTCTTGCGGATGAAGTGGAGCATGAAGAGGACCTCGTGGCTCTGCATGAGGATATCACGGAGTTTGTCGAACAGATAAAAGGGAGCCTCTCGTGAGACAGTATGAAACATATCGATGCGGCAAATGCGGCAATGAAGTGGAAGTGCAAAAAGTAGGCGGGGGTACGCTGACATGCTGCAACGAAGAGATGGAGTGTATCACCGAAAACCTCACGGCCGTCAATCTCATGAAAGCTTTTGCCGGAGAGTCGATGGCGAGAAACAAGTACGAGTTTTTTGCGGAGATGGCCAAAGAGGAGGGGTGGCACCGTATCGCGGAGCATTTCGAAGAGGCTGCGATGAACGAGAAGTATCACGCTCTTGCCGAGTTCAAGCGTTACAACCGGCTCATGTACGGTATCGAACTCCATGAAACGCTCAAAAACCTCGATATCGCGATGGCTGGTGAGAATTACGAGCATACCCAAATGTATCCGAATTTCGCCAGGATTGCGGAGGAGGAGGGGTACAAGGATATCGCCCGCCTTCTCAAAGCGATAGCAAAGGTAGAGGTAGAGCATGAAAGAGAGTACAATGAACTCAAAAAGTGTCTCGAAGAGGAGGGCTTTTTCGAGAGTGACGAGGAGGAGTACTGGGTATGTGAAGTGTGCGGACATGTTCATCGCGGTAAAAAGGCGCCAAAAGCGTGCCCGCTGTGCAAAGCGCCGCAGGAGTACTTCAAGCGTGAACATCTGTGCTGACAGGAGAGTATCGGTATATCTGATATGATTTTGTAACAGCGTGAAAACGGTCGGCGGAAAATTTCCGGGACTATAAAGAATAGTATCTCTATTTAAGGATAATTTTTATTAGGTAATGGTATAATTCCAAAACAAAAAAAAGGAGATGACGATGAAAAAGTTAGCATTGGCAATCGGTGCCGTAGCTATGCTAGGTATCAGCGCAGCGGCTGCTGACGCTCTGGTTCAAAAAGCCAAAAAAGCGGGACTCAAACCGATTCCGGAAAACAAAACGGAGCTTTACAAGCTTATAGACAATCCAAAAAACCCGATTACCGACGCCAAGGTCGAGCTGGGTAAAAAGCTCTATTTCGATCCGAGACTCAGCAAGAGCGGATTGATCAGCTGTAATACTTGCCACAACCTGGCGACCGGCGGTGTAGACGGTGTAGATGCGGCTACCGGACATAAGTGGACGGCAAACCCGCATCACCTGAACTCTCCTACCGTCTACAACGCCGTCTTTTTCGAAAAGCAGTTCTGGGACGGAAGAAGTCCGGATCTTGAAGATCAGGCACAAGGACCGATCCAGGCAGCTCCGGAGATGGCGGCTACAAAAGAGCATGTAGAGAAGGTCATCAATACGATTCCGGAGTATGTAAAAGCGTTTAAAAAGGCGTATGACGATCCGAATATGAAGCCGACTTTCAAAGATGTGGCGGATGTGATCGCGGTATTTGAAAGAACGCTTGTCACACCTTCAAGATACGACAAATACCTCGCCGGTTGCGACAAGGCACTGAGCAAGAAGGAGAAAGAGGGTCTTAGGATCTTCATCGACAAAGGGTGTGTAAGCTGCCATACCGGTGTCGCTCTCGGCGGTTCAATGCAGCCCTTCCCGGCGGTAGGAAAGTATAAGTATGCAAATGTCGGTGACTTCAAGGGTGACAAAAACGGCATGGTCAAGACACCTACTCTTAGAAATATTCTTGAAACCCGCCCATATTTCCACAACGGTGCAGTATGGGATATCAAAGAGGCTATCAAGATCATGGGCGAGACCCAGCTCGGTGTGAAGATCAGCGACAAAGAGGCTGAAAAGATCGAAGCCTTCTTCGGTTCTCTTACAGGCAAGAAGCCGTATGTACGCTATCCGATGCTTCCTGCAAGTACCAAAAACACTCCAAAACCAGACCTGAACTAAACTCTTCCGGGCACCCATTGGCGGGTGCCTGCCTCCTATAATACGCCACAATCCTTTCCAAGAACAGTCACGTTTGCAAACAATCTCAAACAGCTTAGAAGATCCTTTTAAATACCTAAAATTATTATAATCCGCTTAAATAAAAAAATTAACGATTAGTTAACAACTTACTGTTAGTATTTTATTTTCAATTTAATTTAATGAGGAGCGATAATGAGAAAGGCGATACCGCTTTTGGGGCTGTTTCTCTTTTCGTCGGCGGTGGCTGCCGAAGAGATCTCTTTGAGCGAGATAGAGGTGGAGTCATCCACTATTCAGGATTTGGCTACGAATCAGAAGAGCGAACCCTCTACCGTCAATATAATAGATGAGAGCAAGTATGAGATTATAGATCCTAAAAACATAGACGAGGCGCTTCGGACGGTACCCGGTATCACTGCCGATGTCAGAGCCGGCGATGTTGTCGAAATTCATGTACGCGGTGTCAACCAGCAGGAGTTCATGTGGGAAGATACGGGTGTAGCGGTTGTAATAGACGGAGTTCCGGTTCTTCAAAACGGCGGTAAAGTCAAGTTCAATCTCGACAATATCGAAAGTATCAAGGTCATAAAGGGAGGGGCCTCCTATCTGTACGGTCCGAATGCGATGGCTGGCGCCGTTATCATCACGACCAAGAGACCCAAAGACAGAGACGATATAACCGTTTCGGCAGAGTATGGCAGCTATGCCTACCAAAACTATCTTGCATCCGTAAACAAGAGTACCGATCTCTATTCGGCCGTTTTGAACGCGAGCTACCGATATACGGGAGGGTACTGGGATCTTACACAGGCCGATACCAAGTCTGTAAACGGAAAATTCGACTACTATCTGGACGATATGAGCGATATAGAGGTGGGGGCCGAATATACGAAAAAGTATGAAGAGAGCTCGAGAGGATCCGTTACCGGAGTGACCAACGCGGCTATCGATCCGACCGGAGCGAGCGACCCCGATCTGCCCTGGAACCACGACTACAACTCGGATATCCAGAAATATTTCGTCACATACAACAAAGACTTCGAGAATGAAAGCAACCTGATGGTAAACGCGTACTACTATGTAGACAAGTACGATTACGAAGCGTCGCCGCAGGATCTAAACGGAGACGGAACAGATGACGACTGGACAAGAGACAGCAGCGAAGATACGTATCAGTACGGATTGAAGTCAGAGTATCGCGGTATATACGAGCGCATGGGATATATGGTGGGGCTCGATATCGGTCAAAGAGAGCTCGACGAGTACGATGTCACGACTATAACGTATAGCAGTCGTCGTGGAGACTACTATGCCGGCGAATCGACAACCAACGACAATACCGAAGATCGTCTCGGTATATATGCCGAGATGAAGTATCTTGTTACCGAATCGTTGACACTGATTCTAAACGGAAGGTACGATTATGAAAACTATCAGCTCGATACCGCCATACACGACTACAACGGAACAGTCTGGAGCGATACATATCTTTCCAGAGAGGACTCTTTTACGAACTTTTCATATCGGGTGGGCTTTACATACCAGATAAACGGCGATACCACTCTCTACTCGAACATTTCGACCGGCTTTAGAAATCCGAGGGTCTACGAACTCTACGCCTACGATTTCGATCCTGACAGATATAGTCAAAACAATCCCAATATAGAGACGCAGACCACCGTCAACTATGAAGTGGGAGTCAGGGGCAACGGAGCGGTTGCCGGCAGCAGGGTAGGTTATGAAGTATCTGTGTTCCAGCTCGACACCAACAACATAATCGCGAAGAATGCGGGAACATACTACAGCAACGGCGATGTCTATTTCGACAATGTAGGTGATTCGAGAAACCAGGGCGTGGAGATATCCTTGAATAGCGACATGAAAAAACCTTTGGCTTTCGATCTGGCATACTCCTATCTATATGCCCGCTATACAAGCCACGATCCGTTCACGGTCGACCTGGCCCCCACCTACCGATCTACAGGTGACGTAACATACGATATAAGCAACAATGTTCTTCCAAGAACTCCGAAGCATCGTATAGATCTCTTTACCTATATCAGATTCCCTTCACTGCCCAAGTGGCTGCTCGTACTGGAAAACTACGGCCAAAGCGGCTACTATGCCGACGAGACGAACCTGGTCTGGATGCCCGGATATGGAATCATGAATGTACAGCTGCGCTACAACACCAAGCTAAACGGCAACCGCCTCGAGTTTTTTGTCAGGGCGGATAACGTGACCGACAAACAGTACTATAGAACAGTCTATCTGTTTTCTGACAGAAGCGGTGACGGCAAGCTCGATGCCGAAGATGCCAGCATCACCGTAGATCCAGGTCGAACATACTATGCGGGTCTGAAGTACACATTCTGATATGTTAGGCGGCATGGAAGAGGTTTCGCTCGGAGTCATATTTATGATGGGAGTCGCCTACGGCTCTTCGGCATGCCTTCTTTCTTGCTCTCCTGTGCTGATACCGTTTCTTGTAAGAAACGGGGACTCCATCGGGACCGCGGCGAGAGCGGTAGCCGTTTTTTCGACCGGGAGGGTATTTGCATACTCCGTTGTCGGTGCGGCAGCAGCTTCCGCTTCAGTGGGGATAAGAGAGCTTTTGAAAGATTCGCAAACCCAGGGCAGGGTTATGGGAGCGGTCATGATAGCAACGGCTCTCTACCTTTTTTACAGGGGTGTTTTGTCCCGAAAGCGAGGATGTAGCACCTCGTGCGGCAGTCGGAGCCAAATGCCTGAAGGGTGGCTGCCTCTTTTTGGACTCGGCGCTCTCTTCTCTTTAAACCTCTGCTCGCCGCTGCTTGCGCTCTCATCTTTGAGTGCCGCCGGCGGATCTGTGGCACTTGGAGCACTTTACGGCGCCATATTCGGCCTTGGAAGCGTTGCCGTGGCCGCCGTTTTTTACGGTTTTATTTTTTCGGCAGTCGCCAAGGAGCTTCTGTTTCAATTTTCGAGACAGAGGCTTCTTGTGGAGATTTTTTCATCCGGAATGTTGCTGTTGATCGGTTTGATGGTTTTTAACGGCAGATTGATCTTGTAGAAAAGGAGTGGATCGATGGTGAAATTTATTAAAAGAGAGAGAGGTGACCTCTTTAGATATTCGGTTTCGAGGTTTCTGTTTAAAAACCGCCCGTTTCTATTCGCTCTTCGTGTTGCGGTGGCTCTTCTCTTTTTCTACGGGATCTTTTTGGGATTTTATGACACTTCAAAAGAGAATATTTTTACGACCGCGCTCTTTTGGGGGATATTCTGGCCCTTTTTCATAGTTACGACTCTGCCGCTTTTTGGACGGATCTTTTGCGGTATATGCCCTCACGGTTTTTTGGGAAAGTATATCACGCGCATCGGATTGAAGCGTACCATGCCGAAATGGCTGAAGAACAGATTTATAGGATTGATGCTTCTTTTTCTGGGCTGGTGGGGAGTCTACTACACCTTTCCGGGAGTATTGAGAACTCCGCTTGGAACGGCAGCTCTTTTTGGAGTGATGACCGTTGTGGCGTTTATATTCTACTTTCTTTATAAAGAGATGGCATATTGCAAATATATCTGCCCGATAGGAACGGTACTCAGAGGTTACTCCAAGCTCTCTTTCACATGGTTCGGTTCATACAATACCGCATGCGGAGAGTGCAAGAGCTTCGATTGTGCCAAAGCCTGCCCATACGGTTTGAGTCCTTTCAACTTCAACAAAAAACGATCCATGGATGATTGTACTCTTTGTATGGAGTGTACCGATGCTTGCGAAGCGATAAACTTTCGCCTGGTCAAACCGGGATATGCCGTGTACCAGCGCTTCAAGCCATTAAAAGCCGAGGTCTGGGGCTATATTCTGATTCTGGCGGCTATTCCGATATCGATGGCTTTTCATCACGGTCTCGGTAGAAGCAATATTTCGGACTCCATGCCCTGGGCAAGGAGTGCGGAGTGGCTCAAGGGGGTCATCGATCTCGGTAATGTAGATACGACCGGAATGTTCGCCTTTTTATATGCGACACTTTTTACCGTCGCAGCCGCTACGATAGGTATGTGGATCGCGTCCAGGATCTTGAAAAAGGATTTTTCCTCCACCTTTTATACGCTCGGTTACGCCTTCGCTCCACTCTTCATTCTCGCATCCATGGCGCACGCATGGGAGTTTTTCTTTACGACCAACTCGGCCAGAATTGTCGAGGGGATGGCATGGGGTTTCGGATTCGATCTGGATGTAGATCCTATGGCCAGACGCACCGATAGCTGGCTTATTGTATTTCATATGTTTCGATGGATCGCAGTAGGGTGGGCGCTTTATATACTATACAGGCGTTTTGGCTTCATAGAGGCATCGAGGACGAGAAAGCTCGTCGCTTTTCCGTTTGCGGCACTTCTTATTCTGTTTTTCGTAGGTGTAAATCTATATCGCGACTACGTTATCGATACATACGGCAGAAAACCGCGTGCGCACCATATCGATTCACAACATCGCAGCAGTGCAGATAGAGCGCACCGTCATCGCAATATCGAGATTGTATATCCTCTCTCTACGGATCTGCTTTGGCTGAGCGACACTTCTCCTTTTGGAAGCAGAGGGATGCGCAGAGGGATGCGTGCAGGGGTTCCAAAAAGGAGTGTTTGGCTAATGACAGGTAGCCTTGGTGATCCAAAATGCGCCGATACAGACGGCGGACTCTTTTTCGCGGTGGATGCCAACGGTATCGTAACCACACCGAAAGCCAAAAGCGGAGTCTGCTCGAGTGTCTCGTTCGAAATGCCTGAAAGCGGCTACTACAACCTCTACTACCTTCACACTTTCAAGGCACCGGATAAAGAGGTGACGAAGGTAGCCAGATACGAGTTCAAGAGGTTCGATCACGGTGAGCATCCCGTATACGACAAAAAGAAGATGGCGGCCGGGACGATAGATGAGGTGCCTTTCGACATACTGCGATTGCGCCCCAAGGATGAGACATTCTATTCACGACTGCGCACCGGAGACGAGGTGAGCTTCAAAGTTTTAAGAGCCGGTGAGCCGGTAGAGGGGGCCGAAGTGACCCTTTCGACACAGTTTGGCTGGCAGAAACTTCAACGAAGCGATAAAGAGGGCATTGTGACATTCAGACTCATAAAGGACTACTACCCGGAGTGGGAGCGTTACAACAAACGCTTCAGGGAGCGCTTCGTGGTCACGGCGAGCTTCGACGATGAAGATGGGCGCCGCTATGAGGCGACCTATTTTGGAAAATACACTCCATCATCCTCGGAGTACACTTCGTATGCCTACGGTCTGATCGTGGCGATTTTGATCATGCTTGCCGGTACGGCCGGGGTCTTTTTCTATCGCATGCGGATAAACAGACCCTACAAAGAGGTGAAGATAGATGAGAAGAGTTAGAGAGTTTATAGACGGTATCGATCTTAGAAAATTCCGCTTCTGGATTCAGCTCGGTGCATTCGTTCTTTTCGTATATGGAGGGTATCTGGCGATAGACCTCGGCCGCGAAATTCCAATCTTTTCGTGCGGATATAACGACCAGCACGGCGGAATGTGCTATTTCATGCCGCTTCAGCATCAGCTTGCCAGACCGTGGGATAGGCTTTTTAGCGCCGCCAGTCTTGGAGTCTTGAGCGGATTTTTCTTTTTTCTTCTATGGTTTATCATCTTCAACAAGGCGTGGTGCGGATACTTTTGTCCGCTTGGTACGCTTCAGGACTGGATAACGGTATTAAGAAAGCGGCTCGCCATCCCGTACGGTCGATACAGCAAAGTGCAGTTTTTCGCGCTAAAGAAGGTGAAATATATATTTTTGGCTATCGTATTGCTCTTTCCTCTGCTTATAGGAGCCGGTTTTCTGGACGGGGAGTGGCGTGCCGCCTTTTGCAAAATGTGTCCGGGGCGGGTGATCACGCCGATGTTCGTGGGAGACTTCAGTCAATGGGCGATCGATTTTTCATCCAAGACGGCTCTTTTTCTCACGGCGTTCGGAGTGGCTTTTACCGCACTCTTTTTTGTCGGATCTTTTATCAAGAAACGCTTTTTCTGTTTCTTCTGTCCCATGAGCGCAATGCATTACATATTCAGTCCGTTTGCTCTTTTGCGACTGAAAAAGGATGGCGCCAAGTGTACAAAGTGCGGTGACTGTTATCATGTATGCGATATGCAGATCTTCGATATAGCAGATGATGTCAAGAGCAAAAATATCCTCAGAGACGACTGTATTTTGTGTCTGAAGTGTGTAGCCGCCTGTCCGGAAGAGGACGCCTTGCATCTTGACATAGTCGATATGGCGATTTTCAGATCCACCAAAGGCGGTTTTGCAAAACGTATGGGAATCGATTTGAAAGAGGAGGTAGGATGAGCGAAGCGGAGGGCCTCAAGAGGGCGCAAAAACGTAAAAGAAGAGTAGAAGATCCCAAAAGCAGACACAAAAGACATGAAGCGATGGAGGCGATTCAGATGCTCGATCGGCTTCGTCACGATCTTTCCGATCCGCCTGAAGCGATGGCCTACTTTTACGATCTTTTCGAAAGGGTCTACTGCAAGGGGGAGGTGCTTCATACACAAAAACCCGCTGTCGGTACACTCTGTATACAGATTCCATACGAGATTATCTACGCACTCGATGCCGTTCCGGTAAGGCTTTGCAACGGATTTCACGTAAACGAACAGAGCGGCGGAGATTTCATGCCTGCCAAGTCGTGTTCTCTGGTCAAGGCGACGCTCGGTATGCTGAAGCTTGAAGATGTACCGTCGGTGCAGCGTCTCGATTTCATGATCCATCCTACCACGTGCGACCAGAAGACCAAGGCGATCTCGATGATCGAGGAGATGGGGTACGGTGTATATCATATGGAGTTTCCCCGAGTCAAGGAGAGTGAAGAGAGTAGGGAGTACTGGAGAAGAAGTGTCAGACGTTTTGCCAGGGATCTCTCCGACGAGATGGGCAGGAAACTGACCCGCTCCGGACTGAAATCTGCAATCAGAAAAGTCGGAGCGGCTCAGATGGCGTACCATAGGCTAAACGAGTTTAGAAAAGCGGATCCGGTACCTGTTTCGGGATGCGACCTCTTTTTGGTAACGAATGCCTTTTTCTTCGACGAGATAGAGCGCTGGACACAGAAGGTACAAATTCTATGCGACGAGATAGAGCAGCGGGTGAAAGATGGCAGAGGAGCCGGCAGGAAGCGTTCGCCGAGAATACTCTATACAGGATCTCCCCCGATATTTCCAAATCTGAAGCTCCCCTTTATGATAGAGTATGCCGACGGTGTTATAGTGGCCGACGAGAGCTGTTCGGCCAACAGACTCTTCAACGACATGGTCTCGGTGGACGAGTGGTTTTTGTATGATATGGTCGACGCGGTCGCGGACCGCTATCTAAAGGGGTGCACCTGTCCTATATTTACCAAAAACGACGATAGAAAACGCAGACTCGAAGAGCTGGTC
>Ga0256834_1001680_pt1 | contig 14693 bp, 16 predicted proteins | sample 4281140metaG_FD_190536 | JGI IMG/M metagenome (GOLD analysis project Ga0256834, IMG submission 190536) | Hydrothermal vent microbial communities from East Pacific Rise, Pacific Ocean - 4281-140 | ecosystem: Environmental > Aquatic > Marine > Hydrothermal vents | place: Pacific Ocean: East...
CTTTACCAAGAGAAACGCCAGCATCGGCTATTTTTTTGAAAGCAGGTACGCTCTCTCGGTCAATGATACTGAGTGGGTGATCGGTACCCTCATAACTGAGAATATTGGCCACCTGTACGATATCTAGGTAACTGACAAATTCACTCTTTGAGACTCTATCCTGCCTATCGTGGCTGGCAGCAACTGCGATCAACCCTGGGTCAAATTTCCATAAATTCAGCATGATTTTGCCAATTGGCATGTGTAGGGCTGCTATTACTTGATTAAGATGTGACTCATTGGCGATTAACTCGGGATAGGTGCAAGCGCGCATGAGAATAGGGATGGCCCCTACATCATGAATCAGACCCGCTAGCATTGCCTCCTCACGATTTAGGTGGGGAAAGGTTTCAGCTAATGCTGCTGATTTTGATGCGACGGAGACACTATGTTCCCATAGTCTCTCCATCCGTTCTTCGATTGCTTTGTGGGTGGTTTTAAAAACATCCTTCATCGACATCGTTAAAATGGCGTTTTTAACAACATCAAAACCGATGCGGGTGATGGCGTTTTTAACGGTTTTAACCGGTGCTGTGCCGTGGTAGATCGGGCTATTGGCATAGCGGATCAGCCGTGCGGCGATGGCGGCATCTTTATCTACAATGCCTGCAACATCGGCCACAGAGCTATCGCAATCGTTAACAACAATCAAAGCCTCCAATGCAATATTGGGTAGTGTTGGTAGTTTGACCTTGTTCTCTTTAAGGTCTTGCTGGATCTCTTCGGCAAATTTTTTGGCTGAGAAACTGCTTGTCGTTGATGTAGTCATTGTAAAGAGTTTAGCCGATTACTCGGGACGCATATGTGGAAACAGTAGCACATCACGAATTGAGGGCGAATCGGTTAACAGCATCACTAAACGGTCGATGCCGATGCCCTCACCTGCGGTGGGTGGCAGGCCATGTTCAAGTGCGCGGATGTAATCTTCATCATAGTGCATCGCCTCATCATCACCAGCATCCTTCTCTGATACCTGCTGTTGGAAACGCTCGGCTTGGTCTTCAGCATCATTCAGCTCGGAGAAACCGTTGGCGATTTCGCGACCACCGACAAAGAATTCAAAGCGATCAGTGACAAAGGGGTTGTCATCGTTGCGACGAGCGAGTGGTGAGACTTCAGTCGGGTAGGCGGTGATGAAAGTGGGGTTCATCAAGCGGTGTTCAGTTGTCTTTTCAAAGATTTCAATCTGAATTTTGCCTAGCCCATAGGTGGGTTTCAGTGGGATCTCAAGGCGCTCGGCAATGGCGCGTGCTGAGCTGATGTTATCTAGCTCTGCGGCGGTGATATCTGAGTTGAAGTGCAGAATAGACTCAGTTACTGTCATGCGGACAAAGGGTGCGCCAAAATCATACTCTTCACCTTGATAGGTGATTTTAGAGGTGCCATGAATCTCTTTGGTAAGCTTACGCAGCATATCTTCGGTCAGATTCATCAGATCGTGATAGTCGGCGTATGCCTCATAGAACTCCAACATGGTAAACTCGGGATTGTGGCGGGTTGATAGCCCCTCATTACGAAAGTTACGATTGATCTCAAATACGCGCTCAAAACCGCCGACGACTAGGCGTTTGAGGTAGAGCTCTGGTGCAATACGTAGGAACAGATCCATATCTAGAGCATTGTGGTAGGTGTTGAATGGGCGGGCGGTGGCACCACCGGGGATCGCCTGCATCATCGGTGTTTCAACTTCTAGAAAATTTTTCTCAACCAGATAGTTGCGAATAAACTGTACCGCTTGAGTTCGAATCTGGAATGTTTTTCGGCTCGTTTCGTTCATAATTAGATCAACGTAACGCTGGCGATAACGCTGCTCTAAATTGGTGATGCCGTGGAACTTTTCAGGCAGCGGACGGAGCGATTTAGTTAGCAGTTGCAGGTTATCAACCTTTACTGACAGCTCACCCGTTTTAGTTTTGAATAGTAGCCCTTCAGCCGCAATGATATCGCCGATATCCCACTTCTTAAATTGTCCGTTGTAGAACTCTTCAGGCAGGTTATCGCGCTGTACGAAGAGTTGCATACGCCCCGACATATCCTGGATGTGGGCGAAACTCGCTTTACCCATCACGCGGCGGCTCATCATACGGCCAGCGATCTTGACCCGTAAGCCTAAGCTCTTCAGCTCTTCAGCCTCTTTTTCGCTGTATTCGGCCATTAACTCACCAGCCATGCAGTCACGGCGGAAGTCATTGGGGAAGGCGCTGCCGTTTTCACGGATGAGGGCCAGTTTTTCACGGCGCTGGGCGATCAGTTTGTTTTCGTCGAGTTGTTCGGTCATTGCTTGATGTTCACTATAAAAAATGGATTAGAAGCCGCTCTTTAGGCTTGCTTCGATAAATAGGTCTATGCCGCCGTCGAGTACGGCCTGGGTATTACCCGTCTCAACGCCAGTGCGCAGATCTTTGATGCGTGACTGGTCCAGCACATAGGAGCGGATCTGGCTGCCCCAGCCGATATCAGATTTGCTCTCTTCCAATACCTGTTGATCGGCGTTGCGTTTTTGCATCTCCAGCTCGTAGAGCTTGGCCTTTAGCTGTTTCATCGCCTGGTCTTTATTTTTATGCTGCGAACGACCACTTTGACACTGTACTACTGTGCCGGTGGGTGTGTGTGTGAGCCGAACCGCTGATTCTGTTTTATTGACGTGCTGACCACCTGCACCACTGGCGCGATAGACATCAATACGCACATCGGCGGGGTTGATCTCAATCTCAATAGTGTCATCAATCTCAGGTGAGACAAAGACGGCAGAGAAGGAGGTGTGGCGGCGATTGCCTGAGTCAAAGGGGGACTTTCGTACCAACCTATGTACGCCGATCTCGGTGCGTAACCAGCCAAAGGCGTACTCACCACTGAAGTGGATAGTGGCTGATTTAATGCCAGCAACATCGCCGGCAGAGGCCTCTAATAGCTCCGTTTTAAAGCCACGCGCTTCACCCCAACGAAGGTACATGCGCAGCAGCATCTCTGACCAATCTTGTGCTTCAGTGCCGCCGGAGCCCGCCTGGATATCAAGGTAGGCGCTGCAGGCATCCAATTCACCAGAGAACATGCGTCGGAATTCAAGGGTCGCTACCCGTTTTTCAAATGCCTCAAGGTCAGATACGACAGCCTCAATAGACTCCTCATCCTCCTCATCAACGGCCATTTCAAGTAGCTCGGCAGCATCGTTAAGGCCACCTTCTAACTCTTGAACGGTGAGAACGATTGCCTCCAGAGTGGCGCGCTCTTTTCCTAGGGCTTGGGCGCGATCAGGGTCGTTCCAAACCTCTGGGTCTTCCAGTTCGCGAAGAACCTCAGTTAACTCCTCTTGCCTCTCATCGTAGTCAAAGGTACCCCCTAAGGGAGTGAGTTCGCCCTTGTAATTCGCTGATTTTATTGGTGATTGGATTGAGATCCTGCATGTTTAATCCGGCAAGAGTGAAAACAGTTAATTTTATATCAGAGGTGGTTTGATTGATAGCCTCAAACGGCTATTGAGCGTGGGATTCAGTGGCTATTAAAGAGTGTGAATGCCAAAAACGAGCATCACAGCTCGTGTGAGATTTATGGTAGTCAAAAATAGTTATATTTTAGGGAAATATGGATAAGTTGAGCTGTTACGCCAAAAAACGATCCAAATTGTTAGCAAACTCACGTTTGTCACTCTCTGAGAGTGGGGGAGGGCCGCCAGTATCGAGGCCGCTGGCGCGCATGGTGTCCATAAAATCACGCATATTGAGTCGAGCACGGATGTTCTCTTTGGTGAAGAGTTCACCTCGTGGTGTCAGTGCATAGGCACCTTTGGCAATCACCTCATCGGCGAGGGGGATGTCACTGGTAATAATCAAATCCCCCATATTTGCTCGTTTGACGATTTCATTATCTGCCACATCAAAGCCTTGTGGAACAAGGATGGCGCTGATGTGGCGAGATGGGGGCACCTGTAGCGGCTGATTAGCTACGAGTGTAAGTGAAATTCCTGTGCGCTCTGCGGCGCGGAAGAGAATAGTTTTGATTACCTTGGGGCAGGCATCAGCATCAACCCAGATATGCATACTCTCGACTCATTCACTCTGAGTGGTTATTAATCCTCTTCACAGGGTAGGTTGGCTACGATGGCCATGCGGACTAAATTGGCTAGTGAAGAGGCCTGCATCTTCTCCATAACACGAGCACGATGTGCTTCGACTGTTTTTGAGCTGACATCAAGCGTATTGGCGATCTCTTTGTTTGATTTTCCGTCCGTGACCATCGCCATCACCTCTAGCTCACGGGGGGTAAGCTGCTCTAGGCGTTGGGCGATTTCGGCACGATGTGATTGCAGATTCCGCATCTTCTCGTCTAGTGTCATTGCATTACGAATGCTGTCGAGCAGAAATTCATCGTTGAAAGGTTTCTGGATAAAATCAACAGCCCCCGCTTTCATTGCTCTGACCGCCATGGGTACATCGCCATGACCGGTGATGATGATGATGGGGATCTGAATCTGCTGCTCATTGAGATACTGCTGTAGCTCAAGCCCGCTCATGCCTGGCATACGAACATCAAGTAGTAGGCAGCCTGAGCGCCCTGGATAGTAGTTGTTGATAAAATCTTTTGCGGATGAATATGTCTCGACTTGCATGGCGACGGATTCGATTAGCCATTTGAGTGAGTTGCGCATTGCCTGATCATCATCGACTACAAATACTGTTGGTTCACTGCTCATCTATTCTGTTCCTGGTTGTTATCGGCGGGTAGGGCGATGACGAATTCTGTCCCCTCTCCAGGGGTAGACTTTACCGTAATTATACCCTTGTGGTCACCTATAATGCTCTTACTAATGGGTAGGCCCATCCCCATGCCGGTCTTTTTGGTTGAGAAAAAAGCATCAAATAAGTGGCTTATGGTCTCTTCATTCATACCTGAGCCAGTGTCACGCACGGAGACTTCATGCTGGTTATTGGCGGCTGTTCTTGTGGTGATGATCAACTGACGCTTATCTTTTGGCGTCTCATGCATCGCATCGAGTGCATTGCGTACTAAGTTTAGTAACACCTGCTCGATTTGTACAAAATCAACCTTTAGCATCAATGGGTGGCGAGAAAGGTTGATCTCAATTTCAATTCCCATCTTCCTTGAATCATATTCAACAAAGCTGGCGACTTCTCGGATTAGAGCATTAAGATCGACCAAGGTGCGTTCGGGGGGCTGCTTCTGTACGAGGTTGCGTAACCGCCGAATGATCTCACCGGCGCGTTCTGCCTGTAGGGTGATTTGCTCCAGCGTGCTTTCCAATGCGCTCTCTTCTATTGTTCCGCTTTTTATCCGGCGTACACAGCCGTTGGAGAAGTTCATGATTGCGGCGAGTGGTTGATTGAGTTCGTGGGCGAGGCCAGTTGACATCTCACCCATTGTGCTGACTCGACAGACGTGAACCAGCTCGGTCTGGTGTTGACGACTCTGTCGCTCTGCTTGGCGCATGTCAGTGATATCACGACCAAAGATGTTGATGTACTCAAGTTCAGAAATGGGGGCTAGTTGAAGTGAGTAGATCTTCTCTTCGCAGATCAGTTCCAACTCTCTATTTTTGCCATGTGAAAGAGGCGCTAATATTTTGTTGTACCACTCGATGGGTAAAATTTGGTTGCGCTTTCTGCACCAGAAGTTGAGTAGTGGTTGGCTGGCAGCATTGGCGTATACAATCATGCCATAGGCGTTTATACGAAGCACTGGACTGGGGTTTTCACTAGCAAAACGGGCGAGACTTTTGATCTCCTCCTCCGCTTTTTTGCGTTTGCTGATATCGTGAAAAGAGATGGTGAGAAGCCTGCGTTCCTCAAGTTGGACGGGAATGATTGCAATCTCGGCAGGAAAGATGCTCTTGTTTGATCGAACCATTAAAATTTCTTCACCTGATACGGTATTTGTCATCTCAGGGGCCGCTATGCTGATATCTAATAGCGCTTTGAAGTGTGCCTGGTCATCTTTGTCAACCAGCAACTCACCAAGATTTCTCTTGCTGAGTTCATTTGCACTATAGCCAAAGACTTGCTCTACCCGTGGGTTGACCTCGCTGATTTCTCCCTGTTCATCAGTGGTGATAATAAGGTCGGTGGTTGATGTTAAAACAGCACTGTTGATGGCCCGAATGTCATGTAGGCGGCTTGCATGCTCTCGGCGTAGATCGTCTCGTGTTCGTTTTACCACGAGAATAAAGTCTCGAATCCACTCCTCAAGCAAAATTAATTTGTTGCCCCGCTTGGCGATGGGTTGGTCAACAGCCAATGCCCGCCGAGCAAAATTTGATATGCGGCGCAGTATTCGCATTAACCAAGATGAGAGCAGAACCATCAATAGAGTAAAAATGCCAACAAAAACTAAGGCACCGATGATTCGCTGCTGGCGCTCAAAAGCGACAATCCGCTCACTAATGGCGAGCATGCTGGCGTGAGGAACAAAGGTGGCAATCTCTAATTGAGGTGTACTGGCCTTTCGTGAGCCAATTTTCCTTGCGGTGATGACATAGTCATCTTTCCATTGTGTGATAGTCGATCCTGTCAGGATACGCATATCATCGCTGCTGGCGAGGATAGCCTTACCATCTTCGCCTAAAAGAGCCAAAATGGTACCGGTGAAGTCGTCGCCACGTTGTGAAATACTTAAAAAAGCCTGGTCAATAGGGGTGACAAGAATGAGCCGGCCTGCTGGTTTTGCGTGACTCTCTTTTAGCTCCTCGGTGACGATGAGGTATGGCTCGCCACTTGGGGTGATATAGAGTGTTGAGCCATCTGAGGTTGATATATCTTCAACAATTCGCCTAAAAACGGTGATCTGTAGGAAGCTCCCGCGTGATGTGTAGATGTGCTCAATATTATCTTTTTCACCCACGATGACGATATAGCTTGGTGTGAGTCGGTGGCCTAACCAGCGCAGTTCATCCATCCAGCGAGCCAGTTTTTTGTCATACACCTCTTCAGCCGCTTTGTTTTCAGAGAGAATATGGGGATTGGTGGTTGTCACCGTCAGCATGTGCCACTGCTCTGCTAACAGATGGGTGACGAGGCGGTGGTGATCCATTCGTTGCTCAAACCTGAGCTGGTTTTCCCAAGCGCGTTGCTCAAGCTGGGATCGTAGTTCAGTCATAAAAATGGTGTTGAGCGATTGAGATTGGATGCGATCAAGTACGACCCAAACGAGTAGGCCTACGAGAAGACCGATAAATATAGAGATGATTGGTAGGGGGATAAATCGAGCGAGTCGAAATGAAGAGGATTTTTTCTTCGAATCCATATGTAAAACCTAATTTCCAGTTAGAAACTCGATGATCCTGCCTATCATATCGCTTTTCTATCTAGGAATTAGGGGTAAATGTTATTCATACTGAAATTTAATAGATGTTATGGAGGGTTGTTCAGAATGTACTGATTTTTGAGTGGAGTTTTTTACCATTTGTTGGTTGATTGTGTTCGCCATGAATTATTGAGAAGAGTGCAGCGTTGCAGTCATCACTCATTCCATCAAACATAATGCCAACACCATCTTCTTTACTACGAATAACAATACCTGAGATGTCATGTGTTTGATTATTGCATTCAATGTTGAGGCTAAAAAAGATTTTGATGCTGGAATTTGATGGTAAGCGGATGCGGCCAGTATCAATATACATACCGCCCATGCTGATATTGACTGTTTGAGCGTTGACGAGTCCTACTCCTTGATGATCAACCATCACATCAAGAGATATTGATTTTCGTTGGTTAAATCTGTTTTCCATTGCCCTTTTTGCTCCTGCAGTGAGGATTAGCCACCCTGACTCTCTTTTACTGCTAGAGGCATTAGCTTATAAAGAGGCTTTTTCCTGTAAACAGTAACCTAATATCTTGTGTAGTGGTGGCAGTAGTGGGTTAAAATGAACGGTATGAGCCAATACTTTACAAATATAGACCAAAATTTACCACTTAGCTTCTGGCGCCGACTGGCTGCGATGGTTTATGACACGCTACTGCTGCTTTCAGTGTTGGTGATTGCAACGGGAATCATCGTGATTCCACTCGGTATGGTGACGGGTGAAGGGGAGGTAGCAGATAACATGCTCTATCGACTCTATTTGATGGTGCTGATTATTGGTTATTTTGCCTGGCCTTGGTTACGAGGCGGTCAGACTGTTGGCATGCGTAGCTGGCGTGCACGCTTGGTGAGTATGGATGGTGGCAGTGTTGAACCGAAACAGGTGTTGATACGCTTTTTTGCCGCACTGCTCTCATGGGCGGTTATGGGGCTAGGTTTCTTTTGGGTGTTGATTGATCCAGCAAAACTTGCATGGCATGACCGCCTCTCCAATACGCGCTTAATTCTGGTTGAGAAAAAATAGGTGGGTTCAGTGCTTTCTTTAAGCAGCGGCTCGGATTAGTTTAATTAGCTCAACACTCTGCTGATCTTCTGGTTCTGCCTTGCCCATTACCCACTGCTGTAAGTCATGGTCTGAATTTAGCAGCAGCACCTGAAACCCCTCTTTTTGTATGGCGGAGAGTCGCTCATAGCCACACTCGCTGTTAAGAAAACTTTCAAAGATTAGATCGAGTTCAAGCATTCCCCGTCGGCACTGCCAACGGAGGCGTTGTAGAGTGATCTCATCGGTTGACACTAGATCGCCTTTTTCAGCATCAGCTCTTTGATTTTACCAATGGCTGAGGTGGGGCTGAGCCCTTTGGGGCAGACATCCAGGCAGTTCATGATGGTATGGCAGCGGAATAGCTTGTAGGGGCCATCTAAATTATCAAGCCGCTCCTGCTCTGCTTGATCTCGTGTATCGGCTAGAAAACGCCAAGATTGCAGTAGGGCTGCTGGGCCGAGAAAGCGTTTTGGATTCCACCAGAAAGAGGGGCAGGCGGTCGAGCAACAGCCACAGAGGATGCACTCATAGAGTCCATCAAGTTTGTCACGGTCGAGAGGGGATTGCAGAATCTCTACATCTTTTTGTGGATCTTTGCGGATTTGATAAGGTTTGACGGCGCGGTATTGATCGAAAAAATCGCCCATATCGACCACGAGATCACGGACGACAGGCCGCCCCGGCAGTGGGCGAACCTCGATAGGCTCCTTCAGCTCTGATAGCGGTGTAATGCAAGAGAGGCCATTTTTGCCGTTGATATTAATTCCATCAGAGCCACAGACACCTTCGCCACACGAGTGGCGAAAGCTGAGGCTAGGGTCTTGCTCTTTTAGTGCCAGCAGTGCGTCGCGTAGCATCATGCCAGGGTGGGTATCCTTCAGCTCCACCTCCTGCATGTAGGGTTCAGAATCGGTATCTGGATTGTAGCGGTAGATTTTAAAGCGCATCTTGCTGCCTCAACTATTAGTAAACACGCTCTTTAGGCGGGAAGGTTTCAACGGTGAGTGGTTTGGTACGCACGGGTTTGAAATCTAACCGGTCACCATCAAGATGGTAGAGGCTGTGTTTCATCCATACTTTGTCGTCACGTGTAGGGAAGTCGATACGTGAGTGAGCACCACGGCTCTCTTCACGTGCTGAGGCACCCATCATGGTGGCCATTGCAATATCGACCAAGTTCTCTAGCTCTAATGCTTCGATACGACTGGTGTTGAATACGCGGCTATGATCTTGTAAACGAGCATCTTTTAGACGTTCACGGATCTTTTTGATCTCATCAACCCCCTCCTGCATCACATCAGCCGTTCTGAAAACACTACAGTGGTTCTCCATCACCTGTTTTAGATCAGCTTTGAGAGTGGCAATAGATTCACCAGGCCCCTTCTTATCCCACCGTTCGAGCCGTTGCATCGCTTTGTCGATAGCCTCTTCAGGGAGTGGTTTATGGTATCGATGCTCTTTCAGGTGTTTGATTATCTGGTTGCCTGCGGAGCGACCAAAAACCAAGATGTCGAGTAGAGAATTGCCGCCCAGCCGGTTGGCTCCATGAACAGAGACACAGGCGCACTCACCAGCGGCATAGAGGCCCGATACAACATCTTCAGGGCCATTCTGATAGGTGGCGACTACCTCTCCATATCGGTTGGTTGGAATGCCACCCATCACGTAGTGAGCTGTTGGAAAGACGGGGATAGCGGTATCGATAGGGTCGATATGTAGAAAAGTCTGACAGAGATCCCGAATACCAGGTAGCCGTTTCTTGACCACATCTGCACCCAGGTGGGCCAGTTGAAGCATCACATGATCGCCTTTGGGACCACAGCCACGCCCTTCACGAACCTCAGTAGCAATAGCACGGCTGACTACATCACGGCTGGCTAGATCTTTGACGTTGGGGGCATAGCGCTCCATAAAGCGCTCACCCTCTTTGTTTACTAAATATCCCCCTTCACCACGTGCCCCTTCAGTGATTAACATCCCTTTGCCTGCGATGCCGGTTGGGTGAAACTGGAAGAACTCCATATCCTGTAGTGGAATACCGGCCCTAAGTGCCATCGCCATGCCGTCACCGGTATTGATGTGGGCATTGGTGGTGGTACGGAAGAGCTGACCGCAGCCGCCGGTGGCGATAAAGGTTGTTTTTGCCTCAATGACCAGCGGCTCACCGGTGGCGATATTAATCACCAATGCACCAAGGATATCTCCGTCATCATTACGCAACAGATCGACGGCAAAATACTCATCGAAAAAGTGGCTTTTGGCACGGATGTTTTGTTGATAGAGAGTGTGCAAAATGGCGTGGCCAGTGCGGTCAGCAGCAGCACAGGTGCGTGTTGCTTGGCTCTCGCCAAAGTTCTGGCTCTGCCCGCCAAATGGTCGTTGGTAGATCTTGCCATTATCGAGTCGTGAGAAGGGGACACCGTAGTGCTCTAACTCATAGACTAGTTTGGGTGCAGCACGACACATATATTCGATGGCATCTTGATCACCGAGGTAGTCGCTTCCTTTGATGGTGTCGTACATGTGCCAGTGCCAATTATCTTCAGAGACATTAGCCAAGGCAGCATTGACACCACCTTGAGCTGCGACGGTGTGGGATCGCGTAGGAAAAACCTTAGAGACGACAGCGACTTGAGCATCTGCTTGAGAGAGTTGTAATGCTGCGCGTAATCCAGCACCACCAGCGCCTAAGATCAAAGTGTCAAATACACGTTTGGCTATTTTTGTCATGAAATTTGTGCCCGTATTACGATCTCAATTACCCAAAGTCCACTACCAACCAGACCACAGACGAGCAGTGACAGTAGAAAGATTCGAAGTGAAATGGGTTTGATGTAGTCAATAAGCACATTGCGAACCCCAACCCAGGCGTGCATGAGCAGTGCTATAAAAAATATGAGTAAGCTTAGGCTAAATAACGGTTGAGCCACCCACGCTTTCCAAACGCTATAGGTGATAGGTTGCTGAGTTGCAATGCAGATGCCACCTACAAATGTGAAGAGCAACATATAAACGGCGGTGATATGTTGAATGACCCACGCTTTCAATCCAGATGCGCGACGGCTCATAGCAACAACCCTACGATGATGGCTGCAACAGGCGCTGTTGCAATGACAACCAGAGCGGTTAAGCGCCCTTGCTCTCGGTTGACGCCAATATGGATATCAGCAAAGAGAAACCGGATGCCTGCAAAAAGATGGTGGAAGGAGGCCCACAACACCAACATGAGTAATATTTTTGCCCCGCTAGACTCCATTAAGAGCGTTGCTTGGTTAAAACCCTCTTGACTAGAGAGTGATAGCTCAAGCAGATAAAGCATAAAAGGGACGAGTAGAGCGATAAAGACACCAGAGGCTCGATGGCCAATGGAGGCCAGGGCAGCAGCGGGCATTTTAATCAATCTTAGATCGAGAAAAACAGGGGGCTTTTTTGTTTCCATACTACAATCTCTAGCTATCAATCAGAGCAAAGTATAGTCAACTTTTCCACAATGTGCTTCTAATTCGGGGTTGGCTTTCTCCACTCAAAAAATAGGTAGTAGATTATCTTTGAGGTTAAGTAGGTGACCAGCAGTGCAAAGACAACATCACTGATGAAGTGTCCCCCTTGCATAATTCTCACAAGACCGATTGTGGCACCGAAGAAAACTCCCGCAGCAAAGATGAGATGACGCTTTCTACCCTGAAATAGAAAGGCTAAAGCGATCAATGCAAAGCCACCAGCAGCGTGACCACTGACAAAAGAGCAGTTGCTCTCACACTGATCAGAGACGATGAGTACGGGGATAAAGGTTTTATCGCCACCAAACTGCACAATATCTCTTGGCCGTGGTCGGTCGACAAACTCCTTAAGAACCCAATTGACAAAAATGCCTGGGCCAATCAATACCGCTGTAAATAGATAGAGCATAGCCATCTTTTTAATGGTGAAGATGGCATCCACTTTTCTGATTTGGCAATAGAGGATGCCAAGCAGTAGTGCCAGTACAAAAAAGTTGATCACTCTGGGTGCCCAGGTGTAGATCGCCTCGTTAATCGGGTGGTGCTCTAGGTAGAAATCATTGTGATAAAAAAGGGCAGTAACTTGGGTATCAATCTCAGGAAAGAGTAAGAATAGCCCGCTAAAGAACACTACAATTAGCCAGAAATAGGGTGGAATGCCGAAAATATGCAGAGGTTTTGGCGCCTCGTTTATAGAACTGTTCAACGTCGATTTTGTCGTAGATAGTTAGCTCTGGGGCCGTTTGGCGAGCTATTTGTGCCAATCATAGGGGCCAACTCACGGAGTGCTCGGCTATAGACGCTACGTTTAAAATAGATCACTTCTCGGATAGGTTGCCAATACTTTATCCAGCGCCACTCTTCAAATTCTGGTTGGTTGGTGTGCGTTAGGTTGAAAGCGCTATCGGCGCATGTGACCTTCAATAGAAACCAGATCTGTTTTTGGCCGATGCAGAGAGGTTGGCAGTGTTTGCGGATATATTTTTGCGGGAGTCGATAGTGCAGCCAGTCAGCGGTGCAACCGATGATTTCGACTTGATCCGGTGTTAACCCCACCTCCTCCTGTAACTCGCGGTACATCGCCTCCTTAGGTGTTTCACCATCATTCATCCCGCCTTGAGGAAACTGCCAAGCATTCTGCCCGATACGGCGACCCCAGAAGAGTTCACGGCGGCTATTGCTGATGATGATGCCGACGTTATGCCTGAATCCTTCGGAGTCAATCAAAGCCTTTCCTGATGTCTAGTTACTGAATACTCAATTCTTCCATAATCCCGTACACTGTCAAGGCTGAAATCTGCCTTATGGGTGTATTTGGATTAATCACAGCGTTCCTAACCCTTTGCTACACAATATTGCTGGAGAGTGAAACCTATGGCGCTTGCACTTTTTGATCTAGATAATACCTTGCTATCCGGTGACTCTGATCATCTTTGGGGGGAGTTTTTGGTTGAACAGGGTGTTGTTGATGGTGATCATTACAAGCGTGAAAATGACCGTTTTTACCAGGAATATCAAGAGGGAAGACTAGATATCCATGAGTTTTTGGCCTTCTCTCTACGCCCTTTACATGAGAACGAGCTAGAGCAGTTACAGGTTTGGCGCAAAGCCTTCATATATCAGATGATCGATCCGATCATCTCCCAAGCTTCGCGTGATCTACTACAAAAACACCGCCAAGCGGGTGACCTGCTGGCTATCATAACTGCAACAAACTCATTTATTACAGGGCCTATTGCTAAACATCTTGGGGTTGACCACCTTTTAGCTACCGAGCCAGAGATGATTAATGGTTACTACACAGGGGGGGTGAGTGGAGTGCCCTGCTATCAAGATGGCAAGGTGACACGTTTGAATAGCTGGATGGCATCAAATGGACAAGATTTAACAGGGAGTTGGTTCTATAGCGATTCGCATAATGATCTACCGCTACTACAGCTAGTTGACAACCCCGTTGCGGTTGACCCAGATGAGGTGTTGCAGAAAGAGGCATTGCTGAAAGGCTGGCCAGTGATCAGCCTCTCTAATATCACTAAATAATGTTTTTTTTAGTTGTGCTGTGGATCAATAAAACTTAGTTGAACAGACGAGATACCCAGCCTTTAGATCTCTCTTTATCGGCGGTGTTCTCCTTCATCCGAGATAGGACAAAATCAGAGTAGTTCTCCTCTTGTTGGATATGGTTGATGATCCATCGACGCAACATAAGTAGGACTTCTTGGCCAATCTCAATGCTCTCCTCTTCTTGGCTGGCATCAAACTGCTGTTTGAACACCCCTATCCGTTTGATAAATAACAGATGTGCGCGTCTATGCGCTGTGCAAAACTCATACCCCGCCTTTATCTGCAGATCCTCTTCAAAGCCAAAATGGGTAATGGTGTAATCAATGATCTCATCGAATGAGACCCCAATAGCCCCGCGATTGCCATCCTCAATAGCTTTATGCAAACGGTTGATGCAATCGCCAATATGTTGATGTTGTTTATCAATAACATCGACGCCAATATTCAGGCTGCGATTCCACTTTAACAGTTCCATAAACACTCCCAATTCTGCAAGACCCACAGGTCATTCAATTGATTAACTTGAAGGGGGGGTACCCCATATGTGACTCATTGCACTCTCTAGCTGAGTATTAAGCTCTGAACTTTAAGTCTGATAACTGTTAGGTCGGCAGATGAGCAGGATATATTTAATATTAGATATAAATCTAGGAAGCAAAAGAGTAATTGAGTTTGTAAGGTTTATAACATCTATACTTGCCCTGTTTGATCGACAGTTAGATAATTAGCGTTTT
>Ga0256834_1001681_pt1 | contig 14690 bp, 12 predicted proteins | sample 4281140metaG_FD_190536 | JGI IMG/M metagenome (GOLD analysis project Ga0256834, IMG submission 190536) | Hydrothermal vent microbial communities from East Pacific Rise, Pacific Ocean - 4281-140 | ecosystem: Environmental > Aquatic > Marine > Hydrothermal vents | place: Pacific Ocean: East...
GATGCTTTCATAAAGTTTGACCTCCTTTTCTCTAGATCGTCTTACAGAAATAATTCTAATATTTGTATCTCTATAAGTAATAATCACAGTATAGTTTTTTGAATTGATTTGTCCTAAATGCAAAAAACGGTTCAAATCGGTCAGTAAGACGGAGTTAGTTCGGTCACTAAAATGCTAAACATTCGGTCAGTCAAGACGGAAATGATTCGGTCATTTTTGACTAAAGACCGTCTTGTAAGAAATATTTAAGAAGAGGGTTTTCTGAATTTATATACACTGCTTGTAAATTAATTTACAGGAGTGTTGAATGAGGATTACGCCTATGAAAAAGATACGAGAAGTTTTAGAACTTCATGTGAAGATGAAACTATCAGCTAGAAAAACACAAAGCATAGTTGGAGTGCCAAGAAGTACAGTTTTAGACTATGCTTCCAGATTTGTTTTTAAGTAGCGTTCATCTTCAGTGACGCTGTGCGTTCACTGCTAGTATTTGTTATGTTCTTAACTTCTTGTAATATCAATATCTAATTCGTAATAAATTTTTAAACCTGTTTGTTTTTTCCTTAATAATTTAAAATCGATTAAAAATTTCATATCTTTTAAAATTGTTTGAGTTGAAAGTTTAAATCTATTTGCAACTTCTTTAGATGTCATAGCAAATGCCCTTTTATTTTTTGCAATAAGTTTCAAAATATTTTCTTGTCGCTTGGTTAATTTAACATCTAATTCTTCAACTTTATCAAATATTATACTTTCTCTAAAATAGAGAAATACTCTGTCATCTAGCACTTCTAATGCTTCAATCATGATATCTTGAATATAATATATGAAATAAGTTAAATCTAATTCATTCTCTTCTACATCAATAAATGCTTTTTCATATTCTTTTTTTCTTTTTTCACTTGAATGAATAATTTCAGATAAAGATATATAGTAAAACATATCAAAACCATTCTGTCCAAGTATATGAGTAAATAAAACTCTTAATGTTCTTCCGTTTCCATCAAAATGAGGATGTATATATCCATATAAAAAATGAAAGGCAATAACCTTATACATTGATTCAATATATTCTACTTCACAGTCATCATTATTAGAATTAGTAAATAAATAAAGTTTATTAATCATTTTCTTCATTTTTTCAATATTGGAGGTTGGTTGAAAAACAACTTTTTGTGTAGCTGTTGTAATATCGACACCACCATTTCTATAAACTCCTTCATCTTCTTTTTCATCAAGAGTATCTTCTGAAATCATTTTATGCAATGACAAAACAAAATCATCATCAAGTGTTTGTTCTTTATTACCAAAAATATATTCTAGGGCTTTATAATTATTAAAAATCATTCTTTCTGATTTATCTGCAGGTGTTAATCGCTTTTTTATTATTTCTTCTGTTCTTTTTTTTGTACTGTGAGCACCCTCTATTGATGATGAATGAAATGCTTCAGAAAGTAAAGTATCAAAAATGAGTTCTTTTTTATAGCTTTCTTTAAAAGAATAAGAACTGCTTCTCCAAAAGTTTTTAATTTTATCTACATTTTCTTTCATGAGATGAGTTTCAACGAACGTAAAGCTTTCCCCCTCTAAACTGATAAGTTCTTTTTTTCTATTTCTATATTTGAGTATTTTTTCATAAACTTTATCATAATCACAACCACTTTCAAGAATAAGTTTTTTTCTATATGCAATTTCTTTTGGAGTATAATACTTGTCAACAGTTAAGTATTTCATCCATTCTTTAGATGAAGAAGGATAGGTTTTTTTAATCATTTTATCTCCCTTTAGTTTCGGTTTGAGATTAGTTCATTTACTTTAATCATAACTCTCTGAAAATCATCAGTTCCTATTGGATAAGAGGGGCTCTTTCTACCAGAAACTTTCCCATCATATACCATTTGTATTTTTACAACCTCATGGTTTATATTTTCCCAGTGCTCTAATCCTATTGAAATTTTATATTGTGTATTTTCTGGATGTGGATTACTAGCATTTACATATACTGTTTGTATATCATTTGGAAAAAAAGTTTTTGCCATTTTAAAATCCTAAATATTATTTAGTAGCAATTATAACAAAGAAACTATTTGTAGTTAACTAAAGGTTTCTATAGTAATCTAAAGGTTTAGCTTTCGGCTATACAACTCTTTATTCAAACACATTATATACAGAGTAACCTTAAATATCAAAAATAACACACACTGATAATGTGTGTTAAATATAAAGAATTTGTTAAAAATATGACAAAATGACATATTTTTGTATTTTTATATAAAAAAAGCTTATTATTTTTAAAAATTTAATGTGTGTTAATTTGAAAATACTCTACATAACACACACAATGTTAATTAAAAGAAAGATTGAAGATGGAAGCTAAAAAAAAGCTATATGTTGAAACTACGATGATTTATATTCATATAGCTTCATAGAAAATAGAGATAATCACCCTTTTAGAGTTTTAAATTTATGTAAAAAGTGAGTTTACACTCTCGTTGTGATACACACGACGAATTACTTCGCCAAAAAGTGGAGCTACTGATAATACTTTGATTTTTTTATGTGGTTGTGTAGTTAGTGTGTTTGTAATAATAAGCTCATCAAGCTCACCATTTTCTAAATTTTCATAAGCTTTTCCACTTAAGACACCATGAGTAGCACATGCCATTACAGAAGATGCACCATTGTTTTTAAGTGCAGTTGCTGCTTTTACCATAGTTCCAGCAGTATCAACCATATCATCTATCATAATTACATCATACCCATCTACATCACCAATAATATTCATAACTTCGCTCTCATTCGCTTTTTCACGGCGCTTATCGATAATAACCATCTCTAAACCCATTCGTTTTGCAAAATATCTAGCACGAGCAACACCACCAATATCTGGACTTGCAATAATAGGGTTTTTAAGGTTTTTGCTTTTTATATATTGCTCAAATGTTATTGAACCATAAAGATTATCAACAGGTATATCAAAAAAACCTTGAATTTGACCAGCATGTAAATCTATAGTTACAACTCTATCAATTCCAGCTGTTTCATAAAGGTTAGCAACAAGTTTAGCAGTAATAGGCACACGAGGAGCAGCTTTTCTATCTTGTCTTGCGTAACCATAATATGGAACAACTGCAGTAATACTTTGAGCAGATGAACGTTTAAGAGCATCTGTCATAATAAGAAGCTCCATAAGATTGTTGTTTGATGGAGCTCCAGTTGATTGGATAATAAATACATCACGACCGCGAACACTCTCAGCAATTTGAACTGAAATCTCACCATCACTAAATGTTTTTGTTTCAGCCTTAGCTAAAGGCACATCTAAAATTTTACAAATCTCATTTGCAAAATCAATACTAGCTGTTCCAGCAAAAATCTTATAACCTCGCATTGTAATCCTTATATATTAATATTGCAATTGTACTAAAAATCTACTTTAGAGATGTTAAAATTGTGAGTAAGTAAAAGTTTATTTATAAATAGATGTAAAAAAAGTTCTAAAATATACAAAAATCACTACACACCAAAAACTAAGTCCAACATTAATTCTTCTTTTATCTTTTTAACATTGCTTTTAATTTATAATAAATTATTGTCTATTATTTCTAAAATATCTTTCAATCCCATTTGCCATGCCACGAGCCATTGTTTTTCTATAGTTGTCATTTACTAAGCGTTTAGCTTCACTCGGATTTGTAATATACCCTACTTCTACTAAAACTGCTGGCATTTGCGCACCAACTAATACCCAAAATGGACCCTCTCTAACTCCTCCATCTCTGACACCTTTATAGTGCTTATTTAAAGACCCTAACATCCCTCTTTGTAAGTCAATAGCAAGTTTATGAGATGCTACTGTTTTAGCATGATTTAAAAATTTTAAGAAATTTTGTTTACCATATATATTCATATCTGAAATATCTGCCTTATTCTCTTTTGCAGCAACACTTTCAGCTCTCTTTGAGCGGGATGGAGATAAAAAATAGCTCTCTATACCTTTAATTTTATGAACATTTTTAGAAACAGCATTTGCATGAATACTTAAAAATAAATCAGCAGATTTTTTATTTGCAAAAGCAGTTCTATTACTTAATTTAATATAATTATCCCTATCTCTTGTCATATATACTTTATATCCGCGAGCCAATAAAAAACTTTTTAGATGTTTTGCTATCTTTAAAACAACAATTTTTTCTCTATAGTTTTTATACCCAACAGCACCTGGGTCTCTACCACCATGACCAACATCAATAACAATGATTTTATTTTTATTTTTATTTAAATCTATTGGAATATATTGTACTTCTTTCTTTTTTACAGACTTACTAATATTATTATTTGTGATGATACTGATAGTTAAAGATTTTGTATCTCTTTTAAATCTGACTTTTAATTTTGTAGAATTTTCAATAACAAGACGTAAAGTATTTGGCGTATATTGTGCTAGTACTATTCTTTTAACACCATCTTTTCTTAAAGTTTGACTTTTTGTAAGCATTGAAGCATGAATATCAAAAATATACCTATATTTTTTCTTTTTTTCATCATATAATGTAAAATAATTTATTTGATTTTGTCGAAGTTTTTTATTAAACTTTAATACAAGTTTATCATTATTAAGCCAAGATACACTCTTTAGCTTGTGAGATGATTTTAAAATTATTTTATTGACATTTTTTGATTTCTCTGGAGGCTTAGTATAAGCTTTTTTAACTTTAAAAGTAGCTAGCTCATCTTGATATTGAGATATATCAATATGGAGTGCTTTACCACTTTTAACAATCCCTACCAATGAATCTTTTCTAAGTTTTTCATCTGCAGAGATGATTGAGCGAAGATATAAGTTTTTATAATCATTATATGCAAGAAACTGATCGCTTTTTGAACCAGTTTGCATATAAGTATTTGCTCTTTTTAATATCCCACTATTATCTAATGCGAGGAGTGATATGCTTAATATTACTAAAATAAAAAAGGAACGCAACATATTTAAATTATTCGCCTATTGTTAGTTTATCCATCAGCTCTTTTACGCTGATAATTTTATCTAATTTATATCCATTTGTACCTGAAAAAAATAGTCCTGTTTCTAAATTACCCTCATAAGCATCACTAAGTCTATCAGCAATACAAAACCCGACCTCTTTAGCTTCTTCTCCACGATTACATGGGGCTACACAATTAGAGATGCATTTTATGGCTGGACCTTCACGCTTCTCAATTAGATGTGTAAGATTTGTAACTACACCTTGAGCTGGGTAACCAACAGGGGAAGCCATAAGTTTAATATCCTCTTTTTTAGCGTTAATTAACACATTTTTAAGATTTTCATGTGCATCACACTCAAAAGTTCCAATGAAACGAGTACCCATTTGAACTCCTGCTGCACCAAGAGAGATCATTAGTTCTATATCATCTTTATTCCAAACACCTCCAGCAGCAATTACTGGAATATCTCCCCAGTTTTTAGCTTCTTCTGCAACAGGACCCACTATATTTTCTAATTGATTTTCATCTAATTTACATTGCTCATAAGTAAAACCTTGATGACCACCACTCTTTGGGCCCTCAACAATTACAGCATCTGGAAGCCTGTTATATCTTTTTTGCCATCTTTTACAAATAATTTTAAGTGCCTTTGGCGATGATACAATAGGAACAAGAGCTACATCTGGATAACCCTCTGTGAATTCAGGCATATTTGTTGGAAGTCCAGCACCAGTAATGATAATATTTATACCAGATTCACATGCATTTTTCACTACACGCCCATAATCATTCATAGCATAAAGAATATTTGCTGCGAGTGGGTTGTTACCACATATTTTTCTAGCATTTTTAACTATTTTATCTAACCCTTGTGCTGAATAAAAATTTGTTTCACTTAATGGTCTATTAGATACTAATTTTTCAGCATAGACTTTATTTTCATAATATCCAGTTCCAACAGCACTAATTACACCAAGACCGCCCTCTTTTGAAACATTTCCAGCTAATTGATCCCAAGAGATACCAACACCCATTCCACCCTGAACAATAGGCTTCTCTATAGTGTGTTTTCCAATTTTTAATGACTTAAAACTCATCTAATTAACCTTTAACTTTGCAAACTTTCTTTTTCCAACTTGAAGTATATACTCTCCAGTTGCTAATTGTAACTGTACATCATCAATCTTTTCTTGATTTATTTTAACAGCACCTTGCTTAATATCTCGTCTTGCTTGTGAAGTTGATGGTTCTATATTACAATCAACTAAGGCTTTTGCTATCCAAACCTCTCCATCACAACAAAACTCATCTATATCAGTTGGAATTTGACTTTTTGAATGAATTTTATCAAACTCTACTTTTGCAGCATCTGCTAACTCTTTAGAATGATATCTAGTTGTAATTTCTAATGCTAAGTCTTCTTTGACTTTTTTAGGGTGTAGTGAGCCATCAAGGACTCCATCTTTTATAGATGTAATTTCATCTAAAGATTTTGTACTAAGAAGTAGATAAAATCTCCACATTAAATCATCTGAGATACTAAGAACTTTTCCAAACATATCGTTTGGCTCATCTGCTACACCAATATAATTATTTAAAGATTTACTCATCTTTTGAACACCATCAAGACCCTCTAAGATAGGCATCATCAGTACTGCTTGTTGTTTTTTTATCTCATAAGTTTTTTGAAGCTGTCTACCCATCAAAAGATTAAATTTTTGGTCTGTTCCACCAATCTCTATATCACTTTTTAAATATACACTATCATAACCTTGAAGTAGAGGATAGATAAATTCACTTACAGCGATGGGAGTTTGAGATGAAAATCTTTTAGAAAAATCATCACGCTCTAACATACGAGCTACTGTAAGAGTAGATGCTAACTCTAACATACCATTAGCACCAAGTGGTTCTAACCAATCATTATTATATACAATATCTGTTTTACTTTGATCTAAAATTTTAAAAGCTTGTGTAGTATATGATGATATATTTTCTAAAATTTCATCTTTTGATAAAATCTTTCTTGTTGCACTCTTTCCAGTTGGATCGCCAATTGTAGCAGTAAAATCACCAATAAGAAATTGAACTCTTGCACCATACTTTTGAAATGTTGCTAATTTTTGTAACAACACAGTATGCCCTAGATGTAAGTCAGGAGCGGTAGGATCAAAACCACACTTTACAGTATAAGTTTTTCCATCATCATAATATGCTTTTAATAATTTTTCAATTCTTTCATTGTCAATTATTTCAGCACTCCCCCTACTTATCTCCCTTAATGCTTCTTCTAACATATAAATTTTTCCCTTTTATAAATGAAAATCTCTTTGACGAGCAAATATTATAAAATAATATTTAGCCAATGAAGAAAAAGATTTACACTATTTTCCTTATTCTTTTTTTAACGATACACATCATCTGTTCTCACAAAATGTATAACTTTATTTTTTTGTTCTATTTTAGCACGAAGTTTATTAATATCAGCATCTTTTGTCTCAAAACCTATTTCACAATAACGTGTTGACTCACTTTTATTTTTTCCTAGTTCAATTGAGTTAATATCTATATTTAATTTAACAAGGTAATTTAAAAACTCTGCTAATGTTCCTTTTCCAGAATGTAAAGATATTATCATATGATAGTTATAGATATTTTCTTTTTCCCATTTAACAAAAACCATCTTATCGCCATTAGATAATTTTTCATTACCTTTTTTACACATTTTATGATGGACATGAACTTTTCCTTTTTCTAAAAAGCCAATTATTCCATCCCCTGTTTTTGGATGACAACAATAATCAAATACAGCACCACCAACACTCGAAGCACTATATATTGATATCCCGCTTGAGCTATAATTTTTAAGTTTAAATCTATGTCTACTTAAAAATCTTTTAAAACGATTGTTTTTGCTAATATCCATTATATATTTATTGATAATATCTTTTAAATGGTCTAAGTCTGATGGGACACTAGAGCGTTTATTATATCCGGATTGTTGATACCACTCTTCAACTCTTGAATGTTTTAAGTTCATTATAGTAGAGATAATATTTATTGCACTTTTTGAGTCAATATCTTTTACCCGCGCGCTACAATTATGCCTAATATTTGTTCTTGCTCTTGATGTCATTACAGCATCAAGCCAACTACATCTTGTTATAATTTTATCTGAAGTTTTTATTTTTACAATATCACCATTTTTTAATTCACTCAACAATGAAGCTTTAGTTTTATTTACAAGTGCAGAAACCGCCTTATTTCCAACCTCAGAATGCACAGCATAAGCAAAGTCAAGGACAACTGCTCCACGAGGTAAGGTAAAAGCTTGTCCTGTTGGTGAAAATACAGAGATATCCTCAGAGTACAAATCATTTTTTATAAGTTCATAAAAATCTTCTATAGATTCATTTTGATAACCTAAATTATTTAACCAATCTAATTTAATACTATCTTCTCCACCTTTATATTTCCAATGAGCAGCTATTCCTAACTCTGCTGTTTTGTGCATATCGCGAGTTCTTATTTGAACTTCAAAAATTGCAGTATTATAAAAAACAGATGTATGAATTGTTTGATATCCATTGTCTTTTGGTACAGCTACGTAATCTTTAAATCTTGAAGAAAGTGGTTGAAAATTAAGATGTATAAGACCTAAAATTGTGTAACATTTAACTTTATCGTTTGTTAAAATTCTAATAGCTAACAGATCAAGCACTTCATCAATACTTACGCCTTTTCTTTGCATCTTAAGATATATAGAATAACGATGTTTTATACGAGAAATTATTTCAAAATCATCTTCACAAAACCCATTTTGAACCAGGAGCTTATAGATACTATTTTTAAACTCTTCAAGTTTCATCTCTATAGCATGATAATTTGTATCAAGATAGTTATCTATATGATGTTTTTCCTCTTTAAAAAGATATGAAAAACTTAAATCTTCTAAAATATTTTTTAAAAAACTGATACCTAAGCGATGAGCAATTGGGGAGTAAACAACTAATGTTTCTTCAGCAATACGCACTTGTTTATGTGGCGGTAAAGCATCCAAAGTGAGCATATTGTGAAGTCTATCACAAAGCTTTACCACTAAAACTCTTACATCTTTAATCGATGCTAAAAGCATCTTTCTAAATGATAAGGCTGAAACAATAAGTTTTTCATCAGAGTTTGAAGATATTAGTTCATCATCACGAATTGCATCAATCTTAGTTAACCCCTCAACTAAATGTGCTACATCTTCACCAAATACTTCTATTATTTCTTTAATTGTTATCTCTGTATCTTCTACTATATCATGCAAAAGTGCTGCTATGGACATCGATACATCATCTGTAATTGTAGCTACTATAGCAGCTACTAAGATAGGATGAATTACATAAGGTTCACCGCTTTTTCTAAACTGATTTTGATGTGCTTTTATGGAGTATTTAAGTGCAACTTCTAACTTGCTACACTCTGCGAAGTGAGAGTAAAGATATTGAGCAGCAGAATCTATAGTATGAAGGTGTTTAACCTTTTCTATATCTACTTGACTCAAACCCAAAAGATTATGCCTCTAAATCAACAAAGCCTTTAACTTTTACAAGGCCCTCAGCTATTTCCATGAGTGCTAAATCTGCTGCCTTTACATTTTTTTGATCAATATTTAATCTGCTAATAGCACCATTTAAAAGTTCATCTGACCTTGTTGATACAGCAATTGCTAATTGGTATCTATCCATACTTGGATTTTTTTCTAAAATTTTGGCTGTTAATTCTTCTATTTTCATCTATTCTTCCTTGGGTTTAATTATTTAACAATTGAGCAATTAGTTATGTTGCCATTTATGATCTCTAAAAGATTGCCCTGTATAAACATATCACATATTATGATAGGCAAAGAGTTGTCCTTTGCTAGTGCTATTGATGTGTCATCCATCACTTTAATATGGTCTGTTAAAGCTTGCTCATAAGAGATTTCATCTAATTTAACTGCATCATCAAATTTAGCTGGGTCTTTATCGTATACACCATCAACTTTAGTAGCTTTTATAATCACTTCAGCGCCAATCTCAACTGCTCTAAGAGTTGCTGCTGTATCAGTTGTAAAAAATGGGTTACCAGTCCCTGCTGCAAAGATAACAACACGACCTTTTTCTAAATGGCGAACTGCTTTACGATTGATATAAGGTTCAGCAATTTGTTCCATTTTTATAGCTGTTTGCATACGAACTTCAAGTCCAGCATGCTCACAAGCTTCTTGCATAGCTACGCCATTAATAACAGTAGCCAACATCCCCATATAATCACCTGATGTTCTTTTAATAATTCCATCTTGTGCAGCAGTTACTCCACGTATAATATTGCCACCTCCAATAACAATACCAACTTCAATACCAGCATCTACAAGTGATTTAATCTCTTGAGAAATATAGTTTAAAATCTGAGTATCGATACCATGACCTGCTTCACCAGCAAGAGCTTCACCTGAAAACTTAACCAATACACGTTTGTTAGCCATATAAAACCTTATTATTTTCGCGAATTATACACAATTATGTCTTTTAGTTTGCTTTGGGTTCTAGTGCAATTCATAAAGCTAAAATTCAAATCATCTAACTTTTAAAAAAACAACCACATTATTAAATAATTTAAGAAACAACACTATATAATTTAAAACTATAATCTTATTTTTAACTGGATATAAATGTCATTTTCTTCACTAAAACTCTCAAAAAATATTTTAAAAACAATAAAAAATAGTTCATTCACTAAACCAACCCCTATACAAGAAAAAGTTATACCCTTAGTTTTAAAAGGTGATGACATCATGGCAAAAGCAAAGACTGGAAGTGGGAAAAGTGCTAGTTATGTGTTGCCTATTTTAGAACTTTTAAATAAAAATAACTATGATGGAAAAGCAAAAATTCAAGTGCTTGTTCTAACACCAACTAGAGAGCTAACTCTGCAAATTGCAAATACATTTGAAATATTTGGAAAACTTTTAGATAAAACACCAAAAATTGTAAGTGTCATTGGTGGGGAGAGTATTGGTGATCAACTATTTGCTATTCAAAAAGGTTGCGATATTTTAGTAGCTACATCAGGAAGATTTTTAGATGTTTTAAATAAAAAACAGATGAACCTTTCGTATTTAAAATATTTTATCCTTGATGAAGCAGATAAGATGCTAAATCTTGGTTTTTCAGAAGAACTAGACCTAATCCTAAAAGCTATACCAAATTCAAGACAAAATTTACTTTTCTCAGCTACATATCCACAAAAAATTCTAAATATTGCATCTAAAATAACTCAAGACTGGACAAAAATAAGCATTGAAGATGAGATATTAACAGTAGATAATATCACTCAAAGAGCTATAGAAGTTAATCATGAAAATCGTGGTCCACTTCTAAGATATTTACTTGATATGCATAAATTTGAACAAGTCCTAGTATTTATGGCAAACAAAAGAGCAACTGATAACATATCAGCAAAATTTCAAAAGCAAGGATATAAATGTGAATCATTTAATGGAGATCTATCTCAAGAAGATAGAACATATACCCTTGATGGATTTAAAGATAAAAAAATAAAAATTTTATTTGCTACCGACATTGCAGCAAGAGGCTTAGATATAGATGACATTTCATGTGTAATAAACTTTGACTTACCTCGTTCTCCAACTGATTATATACACAGAATTGGACGAACAGCACGGGCTGGAAAATCAGGTATCGCAATCTCATTTATATCTCAAGAAAACAAAGCATATTTTAAAGTAATAGAAAAAAAATGTAATGTTAAAATAGATAGAGAACAAATAAAAGGGTTTGAATTGACTGGTAATGCACCAAAAATAGAAAAAGGCAAGAATCCTGTCAAAGGCAAAGGCAAAAGTAAAAAAGATAAGCTCAGAGAAAAAGCTTTGCTAGAATCTAAATAGTTCTTTTAAACTCCTAGTAACTTAGTTTATATATAATAGCCTTTTAAATTAAAGGATATACTAACATGTCAAACTTCTTAGAGTTCAAATGTAACTTAGACACTTTTATAGATAACTTAAATACTATACTAGATGCAAACAATAAACAAATAGATAAACTACTAAAACAAAGCAACAAAACTTATTCCTCATTTGTCAAACCACTTCAAATGATTGATGAAAATTTAGAACAATTTTTCACACCCTTATCACATTTAAATTCTGTAAATAATTCAGACGAAACACAAAATGTTTATACTCAATCATTGCCAATAATTACAGAGTATTCTACAAAATTATCTCAAAATATAGATATGTACAATGCATATAAAGATATTTTAGAAAATGAAAAAAATAGCTTGAATTATGAACAATTAAGAGTATTAGAGTTAAATATACAAGGTTTTGAGCTAAGTGGTGCACATTTAGATGATAAAACTAAAAAAAGACTTCAAGAGATAAATATCAGAAAAAGTGAGCTCTCAAATGATTTTTCTCAAAATTTATTAGATGCTACAAACGCTTATGAGAAAATAATTACAAAAAAAGAAGATATAGAGGGGATGCCTCAAAGTGATATAGATACAGCAGCTTTTGATGATAATGGTGTAACAAAGTATAAGTTTACTCTACAAATGCCTTCATATATAGCTTATATGACTTATGGAGTAAACTCTAAAATAAGAGAGGAACTATATAAAGCATATGTGACTCGTGCTCCTGAAAATGCCATAATTATAGATGAGATATTAAAACTAAAAAATGAGATGGCTAAATTACTAGGATATGATAATTATGCCACTTATTCTTTAGTTTCTAAGATGGCAAAAGATACCAATAGCGTATTGAATTTTTTAGAAAAACTTTTAAAAAATTCAAAAACTCAAGCAAAAGAGGAATTAAAAGAGGTTCAAGAACTTTCACCTAAAACTCTTCAAAGTTTTGATAGTGGATATTATAGTGAAATACTAAAAAAGAAAAAATACGATATAGATGCTGAAATTTATCGACCATATTTTGAACAAAAAAATGTAATAAAAGGGATGTTTGAATTTCTAAATAAACTATTTGGTATTAGCTTTAAAAAAGTAGAAGAAAAACTATGGGATACAAAAGCCACCTCTTATGATTTGTATGTTGATGATAAATTAAAAGCTAGATTATATCTTGATTTGGAAGCTAGAAAAAGTAAAAGGGGTGGAGCTTGGATGCATAACTTCCAAGCACATTGTACAAATGAAAAAGGTGAAGAACAATTAGCTTCTGCATTTGTAGTATGTAATTTTCCAGCCTCGAGTGAAACTACACCATCTCTTTTGAGACACGATGATGTAGTTACACTATTTCATGAGATGGGACATGCAATTCACCATCTTTTATCAGATGTAAATGAAAATGAAGTAAGTGGAGTTAATGGAGTTGAATGGGATGCAGTTGAGTTTCCATCTCAATTTTTAGAAAATTTTGCATATGAACCAACAGTTTTAAAAATGTTTGCAGTTCATTACAAAAATGGAGATATTATTTCAGATGAGATGTGTCAAAAACTTATAAAAGCTAAAAACTTTTTATCAGCATCAGGGATGCTCAGACAACTAGAGTTTTCTATCTTTGATTTTAAACTTCACTCTTCACTTATTCAAGGTGATGGAGTACAAAATTTACTTAATGAGATAAGAGAAGAAACCGCACTTATTAAAACTCCAACATATAATAAATTTCAAAATGGCTTTGCGCATATATTTGCCGGTGGATATGCTGCTGGATATTACAGCTATAAATGGGCTGAAGTTTTAAGTGCAGATGCATTTTTTAATGTAGTTGATGAGAAAATATTTAACTCAAAAACCGCAAAAAAATATCTTGATATTATTTTAAAAGGTGGTGGAGCAAAAAGTATGGAGATATACTTTAGAGAGCTAATGGGACGAGAAGCTAATCCAGACAATTTACTTCGTCTTAATGGAATAAATACTTGAGAATTATATCTCTAATATTTTTAATAATATCTACAATATATGGGAGTAAAGAATTGAGTATAGCAACATATAATGTAGAAAATTTATTTGATTTAGAAAAAGAGGGATACAAATATAAAGAGTATCAACCATATGGTAAATCTTTATGGAATAAAAAAAATTATAAAATCAAACTAAATAATATTGCAAAAGTGATTAAAGATATTGATGCAGATATAATAGCTCTTCAAGAGATACACTCAAAACAAGCTCTAAAAGATTTGAAACTTGTTTTAAAACAAAAAGGTTTGTACTATAAATATAGTGCAATTGCAGATAAAAAATCAACAGCAATAAAAGTAGCTATACTATCAAAAATACCATTTGTATATACAAAAGAATTGGCTGTTACTTACTCTTATAAATACAGAAATATACTAGAGGTAAAATTTAATATAAACAATCAAGAGTTATATATATTTAACAATCATTGGAAATCAAAAGGTGGACCTGAGAGTATGAGAATAGTCTCAGCAAAAATATTAAAAAAAAGAATTAGTGAAATTGGATATGATAAAAATATAATTTTGATAGGAGATTTCAACTCTCACTATAAAGAAAATGTAATATTCAAGAAAAAAAGAAAACATAATGATACAAATGGAAAAACTGGTATTAATGATGTTTTAAAAACAAAATACCAGACAAATTTAGCAAAAAATACTAAATATAGAAAAAATAGCTTTTATAACTTATGGTACGATTTA
>Ga0256834_1001682_pt1 | contig 14683 bp, 14 predicted proteins | sample 4281140metaG_FD_190536 | JGI IMG/M metagenome (GOLD analysis project Ga0256834, IMG submission 190536) | Hydrothermal vent microbial communities from East Pacific Rise, Pacific Ocean - 4281-140 | ecosystem: Environmental > Aquatic > Marine > Hydrothermal vents | place: Pacific Ocean: East...
ACTAATATTTTATCTCATTATGAAAAAACTTGAAAAAAACACCCTTGGATGACTAATTTCAAAATATAAAAAAGTGACATTTTAACTTTGAAAAAAAGGGTGACATTTCTACTTTTAAATAACATTTATTTTTTAGATTTTCCTCAAATGCTAAAAACAAAACTTACAAAAACAATTTTAAAAACAACTGATAATTATATTAAATGATTAGAAAAAGCAGGGATTTTGACTGTGTGAGATTTATTAAATCATTTTCCAAGAGATTATGAAGATAGAACTCAAGTTTTATCTAATTTTTCTTTGGTAAATATAAAAGAAAAAAATACAATTTTACTAAAATTAGTTTCAATTAATTCTCAAAAATCAGCAAATAATAAACTTTTAACAAAGGCTGTTTTTGAAGATGATGCAGGTTTTTTAGCTGAATGAGTTTGGTTTAATAGAAAATATTTAGCTACACAATTAAATAATTTTAAAGGCAAAAAAATTCTTATAACTTGAAAATGTAAATATGCTTATTGAAAAATGAGTTTTGTTTCTCCAGAAGTTGAAACAAATTTAGAAAAAGTAGACTGAGAAATAGTTCCAGTTTATGCTGAATTAAATTATATTCCTAGTAAATGGCTTAGAGGAAAAATAGAAATCCTTAAAAAATATATTTTGACTGATAATTTTTCAGAAAATCTGCCAGAAAAAATTCTTAAAAAATATAGTTTTATTTCTAGAGCAGAAGCTGTTTACAAAATACATTTTCCTAAAAATAAAAATGATATAGAATTAGCTAAAGATAGACTTTCTTATGAAGAATTATATTTTATTAATTATAAACAATTATCTAAGAAATTTAATAATTTTAAAGAATCTGAATGAAATTCTGTAAAAATAGATTTAAATGTTGAGCTTATAAAAGAAATAATTTCTAAGCTTGATTTTGAATTAACTGATAAACAAAAAATTGCTCTTTTTCAAATTTTAAAAGATATGGAAAAAACTCATTCTATGGCAAGACTTTTAGAATGAGATGTTGGAACAGGAAAAACAATTGTAGCTTTGATTAGTGCAATTGCTGTAATTTCCCCATCCCCTCACCCCCTAGCCCCCTCTCCTTTGGGAGGAGATGGGGAAGTGGACTATAGTATTAGAAAATATATTTTGAAATCTCCTTGATATGTTTTTGAATTAGCAAAAGGATTTAGAAAAAATCTTACTGAAAGTGAAAAAAAATTATGGCAGTTATTAAAAAATTCTAAATTTGATAGTTTAAAAATTAGAAGACAACACCCAATTTGAAGGTATATTGCTGATTTTTATTGTGAAGAATTAAAACTAATAATTGAACTTGATTGAAAAATACATGATGAAAAAATTAGAAAAGAGTATGATTTAGAAAGAGATAATTTATTAAAAAATTATTGATTTAATATTTTTAGATTAAAAAATGAAGAAATTTTGGAAAATTCTCAAAAAATAATTTTTGAAAAAATAGATAAATTTTTAATTAACTCCCCTCTCCTTCAAAGGAGAGGGGTTGGGGGTGAGGGAGACAAGGGGGAAAAAACTGAAAAAAACCAAGTTGCTTTTATGGCTCCAACAGAAATTTTAGCAAGACAGCATTTTAATTCTTCAAAAAAACTTTTAAAAACTTTTGAAATTTCTTCAGAATTACTTGTTTGAAGTACAAAAGCAAAAGAAAAAAAAGAAGTAAAAGAAAAATTACTTTTATGAAAAATAGATATAATTTTTTGAACTCATGCTCTTATTCAAGAAGATGTAATTTTTAAAAAACTTGCTTATGTAATTATTGATGAACAACATAGATTTTGAGTAAAACAAAGAGAAGTTTTAGAAAAATATAAAAGTAAGGGAGAAATTTTTCCTCATGTTCTAAATATGACAGCAACTCCAATTCCTAGAACTTTGGCTTTAACACTTTATTGAGACCAAGATTTAAGTATTATAAATCAGTATCCAAAATGAAGAAAAGAAATTTTTACTAAAGTTATAAATAATTGAAGGGGTAGAGAAGAAGTAGAAAAATTTATTAGAAATGAGCTTGAAAAAAATAGACAAGTTTTTTGGATTTCTCCACTTGTTGAAGAATCAGAAAAAATTGATTTAGCTAATGCTATAAATACTTTTAACAATTTAACAGAAATTTTTTCTCCTTTCAAAGTTGGACTTTTGCATTGAAAAATGAAAGCTAAAGAAAAAGAGCAAATAATGTCAGATTTTAAAGAAAATAAAATTCAAATTTTATCAAGTACTTCAGTTGTAGAAGTTTGAGTTGATATTCCAAATGCTACAATTATGTGTATAGAATGAGCAGAAAGATTTGGACTTTCTCAATTACATCAATTTAGATGAAGAGTTGGGAGATGAAAATTCCAAAGTTATTGTTATTTATTTCCAAGTTCAGGAAATTCAACAGATAGGCTTAGAGCAATGGAAAAAACAAATAATTGATTTGATTTATCTGAAATTGATTTAGAAATTAGATGACCTTGAGAAGTTTATGGAGTTAGACAAAGTTGAGTTCCAGATTTGAAAGTTGCAAGTTTGACTGATTTGGATTTGATTTCTCAGATTAGGGAAGATATAGAGGAAGAGTTGAAAGAAAAAATTGTAGAATAAAATGTATAAAAAGAAAAAAATAGAAATTTTTATTATTTTTTGAAACTTTTACAATTTTTTTTTTGCAAAAATAATTTTTCTTAGTAAAATATTTTTAGAAAATTTATAAAAATAATAAAAAATATGTTTATGCAAAATAAAGCAAAAAAATTTTTAACAAAATGAGTTGAAAAAGAAATAAAAGAAAGATGATTTTCTGTTTATAATTATATTTCTATAGGAGAATTACTTCTAACTGTTAGAAAAGATTATTTACATATTTTGAATAGAATAAATATTTTTTTTGGTATTATTTCTATAATTTTATGAATTATTTCTTTTTATTCAGGAAATTATTTTCTATTTTTATGATTTATTTTTTTAATTTATTCTTTCATTTTTTTATATTTATTTTTAAAATTAATAAAAAGAACACATTATTTTTTAAAAATTTCTGATATAGTTTATACTGATTCAGGAATTATTTTATGAGAAAAAATTTTTAAATATTCAAATAATGAAGTTTTAGAAAAAAAATTAGTTTTTTTTGAAAAACAATTTTCAGAATATTTATGAATGAATTCTAAATTAAAAGAAATAATTGAAGAAAAAAAAAGACATTTAATGTTTAAATGAAAAAAGTGAAATAATAAAAATATATTAAAAAAAGTTTTATATTATTCTGAAAAAATTTTTAAAAAATCTGATTCTGAAGCTCTTGCTAGATTAGCAATTCCAGCCTTAATTAGTTTTTTTGTTTATGTTTTTTTTATGTATGTTTTTTATTATGTTTGATATTTTTTATCATTTATCTTTTTCTACATTTATAGTTTTTTTCTAAAAATTATTTTATATTTCAAAGATTCAGTTGAATTAAAAATCAAAGAAAAAACTCTTCAGTTGGATAATTCTTTTTCTAAAATAGATTTTATTTATAAAAAATTAAAAGAAAGAATAAATAATTTTAAATCTTGAGAAATAGAAAATATTGAAAATTTTGTTTGAAAAGAATTTAGTAAATTTTATGATGAAATTAATAGTGTTTTAGATAATAAAAATAAATTATTAAAAATAATAGAAAATTCTAAATATAAAAATTTTATAAATTTTGAAAAATTAAAAAATTATTTAAAATTAAATTTTAATAAACCCTTAAAAGATATGATTTCTATGCTAAAGCAATATGAAAACTTACTTGAAAAAAGTTTGCTTAATTTTTCTGAAAAAAATGAAAATATGAAAGAAGAATATATTGCTATGTTTGCAAATAAAAAAATTATTTTAGAAAAAAATTTAGAAAATATAAAAAGAAATATTTTAGTATTAGAGGCAACAGTTATGTAAAAAATTTAATAATTATTTTTTATTTTAACTAGTTCTTTAGTGTTTCCTTAATTAAAATCTTTCAAATATTTTGTAGTTCTTTTTCATAAAAACATTATTGTACAATCCTCTTTAATATCCTCTTTAAATATTCAATTTATTGAAAAGTTTCATTCGAAATATGCTTCCATAAGTCATTCTAAAATTGAATTAGAATAATTTGCTCAAACAAAATGTATATAATTTATATCTTTTTTTCAGATTTTTTTTCAAACATTTTTATGAATTTCTTTTGCTTGTTTTCAAAGTTCTAAAATATCTTCAATTATTAATATTTTTTTTCCAGAAATTTCTGATAAAATATTAGCTCAAGTTATAAGTGAAGCAACACTCAGGTTTCTAGTTGAAGATATTATTTTTAATTTAAAAGTTCCATTTTTATTAGTTACTTCAAAATCTTTTATTCAGTAACTATCATAAGGCAATTTAATATTTAATATTGCTTTTTTTATTTCTTCCAAATTCATTCAATTATCTAAACAAAAAGCTATAACTCAAGTTAAATTCAAAACATTATGCTCTCATAAAATATTAACTTCAAAAGTATGTTTATAATTTTTATAACTAAAATCAAAAATTGTTGAATTTATATCATGTTTAATTATTTTTGAAATAGCATCTGCTTTTTTATTTTCTATTCAATATTTTACAATATTTATATGCTCACCAAAAGGAATTTTTTGAATTTCAGGATTATCATAATTTGCATACAAAATTCATGAATTTTTCATTACTTTTTGTATGATTTCAGTTTTAGCTTGAATAATATTATTTTGACTTCAAAAAAGTCATAAATGTTGAGTTCAAATAGCTGTTAAAAAAGCATCTTTATGATTAACAATATTTCATAAAAGCTCTATTTCTCATACTTTATAAGCTCACATTTCAGCTACAAAAAAATCATATTTATTATCTAATTTTTTTAAAATAATATCAGCAACTCACATTTCTGTATTAATATTTTCTGGAGTTTTTAGGACCTGATATTTTGAATCTAATATTTGGCTCAAAAACTCTTTTACAGCTGATTTTCAATAACTTCAAGTAATAGCTATTTTTTTCATATCAGTTATTTTTTTAGATTTTTCTGAAGCTAAATCAAGAATTTTATTTTTCTTAAAATTTATAATTGCTAAAGTTAGAATATTTGCTAAAAATATATATAAATAAGGAAAAAGAATAGAAAATAAAATAAAAGTAGAAGTTAAAAAATTTATTTTAAAAATTACTAAAGTTCATAAAATTAAAAATATTAAACTTGAAACAATTAAAAGAAGTTTTATTCTTCAAGTAAAAATAGGTTTGAAAATACTTTTTCTTTTAAATTTGAATAAAATATAAAAAATTTCTAAAATTAAAAGTAAAAGAATTGGAATATATAATTGCTCTGAAATAGATGTGATAAGATGATTTCAAGCTATTTTTTGATAAACAGCAATAAGTGAAATAAGAAAAATAGGTGTTTCTAAAATGAAAAATATATTAAAAAAAGCTTTTTTTCATTGTTTTGTAAAAGCATACTCTCTAAATCTATCAAATCTATATTCTTTTAATTGAAAAGTATAAAGCCAAAAAAGTATTTTATAAATAAAAACTATAAAACTCAAAAATAATATAATATATAACATAAAGAAGTGATTAAAAAATAAAGAAAATAAAAATTTTAGGCTAAAAAATTTTTTAAAAAATCTAAAAATATTATATCTTAAAAAAAAAATATATCAAATTTTTGCATTAAAAAAAATAATATGATAAAATATTTTTACAAGAAATAAAAATACTAACAGATAAAGGTTAGCAAAAATAAAGATTAGTAAAAATAAAAATTTAGTAAACAAAAAAATTTAACAAAAATAAAATTTAACAAAAATATTATGGAAAATAAAAATAAATGATTAAATAAGGAAAGTTCTGAATTATTAGATGTTTTAAAAAGCATAAATTTATCAGAAAATAAAGATGTTTTAGATGAATTAAAAACAGAAGTTACAAAATCTGAATTAGAACAAAATATTTATGAAAAGGAAACTTTGAAAAAATCTGATTTTTCTGATTTAGATGAACAAATTGCAAAATTAGCTCAAGAAATAGAAACTGATACACAAAAATCAGAAGATTGTTCAAAAGAAAAAATTTATAGTATTTTGAAAATAAAAGAATTTTTTAAATTTGTTTTCAAATATATTGCTTCAAGTGCTTTTGTTTTTGGTGCTCTTTTAATTGGAACCAATTATTCAGCTTATACAGAACTTGCAAAAAATTATGTTAATCCTGATAGATTAGAAAATTCTGAAAAATTATTATATTCTAGTATTTTAGATTTAAATTCTAATAATTCTTTAGTAGAGTTAGAAGATAAAAATTCTTTAAATAAAAAAGAAGAAAATAAAATTATAAAAAAAGAAAAAATAAAAGAAGAAGATATAATTACAATTAGTAAAAATAAAGTTTTTCATTCTGTTGATAAATTAGCTTCAAAAAATTCTAAACAAGATGTTAATATTGATGTAGATATTGTGCCATTTGAAAATAGAATAATTATTCCAAAAATTTGAAAAAATATTCCTCTTGTTGATGTTGTTGCTAAAAATATATCAAGTATGAAAGAATTAGAAATGGTTTTTATGGATGATTTGGCTAAATGAGTAGTTAGATATCCTTGAAGTGCAAGACCTTGACATGAATGAAATGTATTTATTTTTGGGCATTCTTCTAACTTTCCTTGGGTAAAAGGAAAATATAATGAGGCTTTTGTTTTACTTAATAATTTGAATAAGTGAGATGAAATAATAACTTATTATAAACAAAAAAAATATGTTTATAAAGTAACTGAAAAACATGTAATAGATCCTTGAAAAGTATGAATTTTGAAAAGAAACAAAGGAAAAAAAGAATTAACTTTAATGACTTGTTGGCCAATTTGAACAACTTTAAAAAGAAAAATTATTATTGCAGAATTAGTTGAACCTAAAAAATAAAAATTATGGAAAAAATAATATGATTTAATTATGAATATAAAACAAATAAAGAAATTTTTGATTTTATATTTTTGGAAAATACTTTAATAAACTATTTAATTTATGCTTTCTTATTAGTATTTTTATTGTATACAATATTTTATGTTTGACCAAAAGTATTAGTATATTTAGATAAAGTTAAGAAAAAAAAGCAAATTTTAATAAAGAAAAAAATGTTAAATAGGATAAAAATTCAAAGAGATGTTGAAGATGAAATTGAAAAAGAGCTTATAAGTAAGTAAAAAAGCATAAATAAAACTTGCATTATTGAAAAATTTTATTATATTGTTTGTGTTACTTTATATTTATAACAAATTGTAACCATGAAAAAACAAGATTTTGTAAAAGCTATTGCAGCTGCTGCTTGAGTTAGTCAAGATGCTGCTAATAAAATTTTAACTGCTATGATTGATACAGTTACTTCTGAATTAAAAAGCGGAGGAGAAGTAAATATTACTGGTTTTGGTGCTTTTAAAGTATCTCCTAGAGCTGCTAGAAATGGAGTTAATCCAAGAACTAAAGAAAAAATTGTTATTCCTGCAAGAAATACTCCTGTATTTAGAGCTGGTAAAACTCTTAAAGAAGCTGTTAACTCTTAATTTTGTTAACAAATTCAAAAAAAAATATTCTACAATTGTAGAATATTTTTTTTATATTTTTCATTTTTTCCTTAAAAAATAAAAAACTAAAAACATAAATCAAATAGTTAAAATCAAAATTCAATAAATAAAATAAATATTATCAAAAGGTAAAGAATTAATATTCATTCAATAAAAAGAAGTTATCAAAGTTAAAGGTAATAAAAAAGCTGAAAAAAGTGTTAAAAAAGTCATAACATTATTTGTTCTAATATTGATTATTAGTTTAAAAGCATCTTCAACACTATCAATATATTCTTCCAAAGTTTTTATATCATTTACAATATGTTCTAGTTTATCTTCCAAATCTTCAAAATATTCTTCCATTTCTCATTTAAAAAGTTTATTCAAATTATCTTCTAAAAGTTTCATTACAGAAACTTGTGGAAAAAACATATATTTGAGTAAAATAATATTTCTTTTTTTTATCATAACTTTTTTTACCAATTTAGAATTAGTATTTTCAAAAACTTCTTTTTCTAATTCTCTCAAATCTCTTTTAGTTTTTGAAGTTACAATAAACATTTTTTCAAGCATAGCTTGAATTATTTCATATAAAATAAAACCTGAAGAAAATTTAATTTGTTCAGAATCTTCTATATCAAGTTTTGAATATTTTTCAAAAATTGTATCAATATGGCTTCATTCAAAATCTCTAAAACTTATTAAAAAATCTTTTCACAAAAAAATATTAAACTCATTTAATTCATAAAGTTTAGTTTGCACATTATATTTTGGAAAATGTAAAACCATAAAAAAATAATCATCATAAGCATCTATTCTAGCTCTTTGATTTTCTTCATAACAAGCCTCTATATCTAGTTCATGAAATTTATATTTTTTCAAAATTTTATAAATTTCAGGCTTATCTAAATTTACTCAATCTATCCATTTTACTCATCTAATGTTTAATTTTCTAACCATAAGTTTTTATTTAGAAAATAAATTTAATTAATTTTTTACAAATTTTATCTTTCTTTATCTTTTTAAAACTGTAAAAACTGTTTTTAAAATAATTTTTAAATCTAAAAGCATTGTCCAGTTCTCTATGTAAAAAGTATCCAATTTTACTTCTTTGTCAAAATCATTTTTTTCTCTTCAATTTACTTGAGCCATTCCTGTTATTCAAGGTTTTATTGTTAAAACAATTTTGTGATTTTCTCTATATCTTTCTACTTCTCTTGGTTGGTGTGGTCTTGGTCAAACTATGCTCATATTTCAGATAAAAACATTAAAAAATTGTGGTAATTCATCCAGAGAATATTTTTCTATAAAATTACCTATTTTTGTTTTTCTTGGGTCATTTTCTATTTTATAAACTGGTCAATTTCTTTTTGATTGTTTTTTAATTAATTTTTTTTCATATTCCAAAGCCTCATCTTTTTTTCCCTTTTTATAAGCTTCTTTTATACAATAATCCCATTTTAAATATCTGAATTTATATAAATTAAATAAATTTTTATTTTGCCCAACTCTTCTATTTTTATAAATTGCTGGAGCTTTTATATTTTCTAATTTTATTAAAATAAAAATAATTACTAAAATTGGAAAGAAAATAATTATTGCTAAAGAAGAAAAAATTATATCAAAAATTCTTTTATTAACTCTTCACCAACCATCAAGTCAAGTATTTTTTAATTCTATAACAGGAATTTTATTTAATAAAGTTAGTTCTGAATTAGACTTTGTAATATCAAAAGAATTAGGAATATATCTATATCTAATATTATAAATCCTAGAAATTTCCCAAATTTCATATAATTCTTTTTTAGAAAAATCAGAATTTATATAAATTATTTCATCAGTTTTTTTATTTTTTAAAAAATTTTTTAGCTTTTTTAATCATTTAATTTTTTTGTAGCCTCTTTCTCCCTGTAGGGGAGAGAGAATTTCGGCCCTTTTTGGGTCATGCTGTAAAGTGCAAGAGAGAGGGATTGAAAATCAAACTATTTCATAAATAGCTGATTTTTTTATATCATCAATTATATGATAAATTTTGTCAATTTTTTTATTTGTAATAATAATAATTTTTCTTTTTTCTATAAATCATTTTTTTAGTAAAATATTTTGCACAAAATTCAAAAATATTCTTGAAAAACTAATAAAAAATATTGATAAAATAAGTGAAAATAAAATAATTAATCTAGGAATTTCAAATTGATATAAAAAATCTTTTGCAAAATAAATAAGAGCTGAATAAAAGAAAAACCAATAAAAAGAATATCTAACAATTTCTAAAATTTCTTTTATTTTTGAATTAGTAATTTTTATTGAATAAAGATTGTGTAAACCAAAAATTATTAAATATAAAATTGCTCAAAAAATAGCAAAGAAAAATAAATTTTTATCATCAATTGTTTGAACTTGAAGTTGAACTCAGGGAATTAAATCAGTAAAAGTTCTGATATCTCTGCTCAAAAAAAACACAGAAAAAACAATAAAAAAATCCAAAGGAATTTTTATTATAGAAAATATTATTTCATATTTTTTCATACTTTTTATATATAAAATTATTTTATTTGTATTATACATAAAAAATATTTTAAGCAAAATAAAAATTTAAAAAACTAAAATTTTATTGATTTTTATTTTTTAAAACATATAATAATTTATATCTTCTTTTAATTATATAATAAATATTTTTAAAAAAATGTTTAAAAAAATTTTCTATTTTTATTATGATTGATTTAAAAATTTAAAAAAAGATTCAAAAATTCTTTGGCTTTTAATATTTGTTAAAACAATTATTATTTTAACTGTACTTTTAATATTTTTTCCAAGTTTTTTATGACAAGAATTAGGTTGGGTTGTAGCCGAAGTTGGTAGGCAACCTTGGACAGTTCAGAATATGCTTCCAACAAAAATGAGTTCATCTCATCTTTCAGTTTGGTCAGTAAAATTTACTTTTTTCTTATTTTTAGCTATTTTTACAGCACTTATAATTGCTGAGTTTAAAATTATGATTTTAGCAATTAAAAAAGGGCCTAAAGTTGATGAAAAATAAGAAATGTAGATATAAATAATTCAAAGGGTTAAAACCCTCTGTTGACAAACTATTTAATAATTTAAAAAATGAAAAAATGTTTAAACTAATATGAAAATGTATATTAATATTAATTTTATTAAATATAATATTTGCTATTTTATTTAGTATTTTTGTATGAAATCCTATAAAATTTGATGAAAAAAATAAAGATTTTATTTGAAATTGGACTTGAAGTTGAATATATTTAAATATTTATGAAAACTGATATTTAGAATATAAAAACAATAAATGATTTTTAAAAACTTCTGTAAATTGACCAATTACAAAAATTTCTGATGATAATATCACAGTAAATGTTATAGCTAATATAAATTTTAAAATAGATAAAAAACCATATATAAATTGAAAAAATTATGAAATGATTATTGATTGAAATTTATTAAAAAGAAAATATTTATGATTAGCAATTCCTGAAAAAGAAAAATTAGAAAAATTAATATTAACTACATTAAAAGATTTTAATCTATGACTAAAAGAAAAATCTTTTAATATACTTTATTCAAATATATCTGAACTTTTTAAAAAACAATTTAATGTAGATAAAATTAACAAAACTTTTGAAAAATTAACAATAAATAATGTAAATTTAGATGATTTTTTATCTAATAAAATAATTATTTCTAAAGATCCTTTTATTGATAAATACAACCTTTTAAATATAGAATGATATGTTTTAAATTCTGATTGAATAAAATTTGTATTTAATTTAGAATATACTTATGAATATCCTGAATGGAAATTAATTTGAATAAATACCAATATAATAACAAATAATTAATAAAAAATTTAACACTTAACTTTAAACATTATGTTTGAAACATTCGATTACTTAACTTTACAACAATATTGGTGGATTTTGGTTGCAATTTTAGCCTCAACTTTGATTTTTATGATGTTTGTACTTTGATGACAAACTATTTTCAAAAAACTTTGAGATACAGAAGAAGAAAAAGATTTGGTTTTAAATGCTTTTTGAAAACATTATAAACTTACTTTTTCAGTTTTTGTAACTTTCGGTTGAGCTGTTTTTGCCAGTTTTCCTATATTTTATGCAACTTCATTTGGTTGAGCTTATTTTGTTTGGATGTCAATATTATTTTTAATGATAGTTTAAGCTGTTTCTTTTCACTACAGAAAAGCTGAAGGAAATTTTTTAGGCCAAAAAACTTATGATATTTTTTTATGGCTTAATTGATTTTTTGTTCCACTTCTTTTATGAATAGCTGTTGCAACATTTTTTACAGATTCCAATTTTGTAATTGATATTTCAAATTTGGTAAATTATAATGCAACTCATCACGTTATTACATCTTGGATAACACAATTTTATTGATTTGAAGCACTTTGGAATACAAATCAATTAGCATTTATTACAAATATTTCTTTAGGTTTAGCTGTAACTTTTTTAGTTAGAGTTTTGGCTATTTTATATGTAATTAATCATATTAAAGATAAAAATATTTTATCTAAAACAAAAAAATGTTTATGAATAAATCCAATATTTTTTTTAATATTTTTTTTTATTTTTATAGAAAAATTGTTTACAATAAGTTGAACTAGTTATTCTTGAACTTGATTTGATCAAATTAATAACTATAGAAAATTTTAAATATTTGAACAATTTACTTGAAATGCCAATTATTTTAATAATATTTTTATTATGAGTTATTTTAGTTTGAGTTTTTGTAATATTTATGTTAGCTTGATTTAATAATACCTCTTTAGGCTTAAAAAAAGTAGTTATAATAAGATTTTTTTATTATCTTAAAATAACTACTTATAATTTAAAGAAAAGTTTGAAAAACTATTTTCTATTTTTAGCTTTTTCTAACTCAATTTCTTGTGCTTGTTTAAAATTAGAAACACTTATTCTTAGTTGTTTTCAATTATCAACACGAATATTTATATGAAATTCTCAAGAAGGATCATTTCATAAAGCTATAAAATCTAATCCTTTTTCTTTAGACTCAAGAATTTTTAATCATAATTTTTGAGAAATTTTTGTTGCTTCATTAAGAATTTTTTTACTATCTCAATAATATAGAACACTTAATCAATCAACTATATCTCATTTTTTTTCTATTATTTTTGAATTTTTAGAAATTAAATTTAATTCTTCTAAATCTTCCAATCATATTTTTTTTGCCCAATTTGGCATTGTTTCAAAAGTTTTTACATTATCTAATTTATCTAAATCTACATTTGTTGTATATTTTTTTTCAGTTTCTTTTATTTCTTTTAACATTTGATTATTTTCATCTTGTTTTAAACTATTTTGTTTTATTTCTATTTTAGGTTCCTCATTAATATTTTCTTCTTCTTTACTACAAGATGTTAATATTAATGAAAAACTCAATAATAATATAAATATTTTCATTTTTTAATTAGTTAGAAATTAAGTTTATTAACCACAATAAGTAGATAAAGAAATACTTTTTATTTTAATACCAGCACCTTCAACATATGAATCAGGTTTATAGGCTTTTATTCTAATTTTTTCTGCATTACTAGGAGCTATTCACATAATTACATATCAAGATGCAAAAGTTTCATATGGATAATAAGAATGAGTAGAAGTATATATTTTTGTCGTACCTATTACATCTCAACTACTATTAAGGTATGAAACAGATATTTGTGCTCAATAAGAAGTATAATAAGAAGATACAAAACTTGCTTTATATTTTACTCAAGTTTTAGAAATAGTGATATCTTGGTAAAAACCTGTATCATGCCAAGTATATCAATAATCTTTAATAGGATCTATCCACCAAGTTTGATTAGGTTCCGAATCTATTTCCCAACTACCACAATCTGTTCATTCAGAACAAGTTGTAAAATTAGGTGTACTAATAGAAACATTTTGAACTGTACAACAAGGTCCTGTATTACAACTTGTACTTGTCGATGGTTTTGTTCAACTACAATTAGCATCAGCTACTGTATCACCATCACTTCTTTTACAAACAACACTTCTAGTTTTTGTTCATCATCAACAAGTTTTACTACAACTTCAATAAGATCCAGTATACCAAGAATAAGTATAACATTCACTTAAAGTTGCCTTAGTTCATATATTGTTTCTAAATTGCAACCATTCATTTGCACTTTTTGTAGGGACAAAATAATTTGTAGAGCTATTAGATTTTACTTTTTTACATATTAAGTGACAATTAATTTCTTTATCAGAACTATTAATTTTAAATCAAGTATTACAAGTATTAAGGGCATTTGTCTGATTAATCATAAAAACACTGAAAAATATTGTTATAATTAGTAGAAATATTTTTTTCATAATTATTTTTTATTAAAATAAATTTTTTTAGTTATATTGTTGAAAAATTTATTTAACTAATTTTTCAAGTCTTTCTAATCTTTCTTCTAGATTATTAATTTTATTTTCAAGAGTTTCAATTTTTTCTTGTTGTTTTAGAATAATATCAACTTTATTAGATAATTCTTTTATTGCTTCAATAACTGGAGAAATTAAATTAGCATACTTTACAGCTTTCATTCAAGTTTTTTCATTAGTATTAACTAAATTTGGAAAAACTTTTTCTATTTCTTGTGCTATAAATCATAAATCTTTTTTAGAATCTTTTTTCCATTTGAATTCAACTCATCTAATTTTTTTAATTTTTTCTAAAGCTGAATCAACTGTTTTTATTTCTTTTTTAAGTCTTTTATCAGAAGAATAAATAAAAGAAGTAGAGGTTATTTCATTAACAGTATAATTTTCACTTTCTATCAATTCACTTGCTCAAACTGAATCTGGAGCTAAATCTGATGAAGTTATTGTAGAATCAGCTATTTCAGAACTTTCAATAGTTTGTCCAAGTATTGTTACATCAGAACTTAATCTATCATCTGCTAGAGTTCAAGTATTTAAATTACTTGCATTTCTAAAAAAAGTAGAATCATTTCATTCTAATTTACTACTATCTCTTGCTACAAAACTATCAGAAATATCATCTTCAGTAATTGTATTA
>Ga0256834_1001683_pt1 | contig 14682 bp, 12 predicted proteins | sample 4281140metaG_FD_190536 | JGI IMG/M metagenome (GOLD analysis project Ga0256834, IMG submission 190536) | Hydrothermal vent microbial communities from East Pacific Rise, Pacific Ocean - 4281-140 | ecosystem: Environmental > Aquatic > Marine > Hydrothermal vents | place: Pacific Ocean: East...
GAAAAAGTTGTTTGTTATAATATGCCCAAGAAAGCCATTAAGAAAAGAATTTTGACAAAGGAAGAATTTGAACTTATAAGACAAGACCCTATCATTAGGATATTTGAGGATATTGTTGGTATATCGATTGAAAATTATCAAAAAGGATTTTCGATTGATCTATTGTTTCCCAATGGTGTGGTCGTCACGTTTGCCTCGAATATATTGATCTCCCGGACTATTTTCTTTGATCTAAAGCCAGACAAAAAATTCAAGATGGGCGTGTGCATAGACATAGTCCAAGGACCCAACAAAAGGATTGAGATAACGGCACAATGCAAGGAAGGACATTGTCAATTAAATGATCTCAAACAAAAAATATCCAATATATTGGACCTTGACAATATCAAGTCGTATGCCACAGTATTTCTAAATTTTGAGTCTGGTATTTCGTTCATACAAACTATGCTCCCCATTGGCTATGGAATAACGGACAAAGATCTAAGGAAGAAAATGGACCTCGTGGGCAGGGAGGCCAAGGATTTGTATGAAAGGATATGTGACCAAGGGCTTCTGAGAACCATATTAACAGACGCGTTAAAGTCGTTGATAACGCTTAGAAGAGATAAACAAGGCGATTCAACGATTCAAAACGTCTAATTTTATCGTGTAGAACAAGGCTATCGATTTTAGAGTGCCGGGGCCGGGATTCGAACCCGGGCGGGCCAAATCGGCCCATCGGCTCTCCAGGCCGACCCGTTGCCTGGCTACGGTACCCCGGCGTAATCTTGTCGTAAAAATTTATTCAGTAAATAAAATATATTATTTTATTTAATAAAAGTATTGATATGGATAAACTAGTGATAATCTCCGATACCCATATTCCAGAGAGGGCGGGGACCATACCAATAGAGTTCATCGAATTCGTCAACGAATACAAACCAGATTTCTTGCTACACCTTGGCGACTTCACCGAGCTCGAGGTCTATGAGTATCTACAAAAGAACGTAACCCCAAGGATTTACGCTGTCTCTGGGAACATGGATTCTTTGGAGCTTGACTACAGACTACCGGACCATTTGGCAATAACGTTGCCCGACACCAAGATCAGACTCGGGATGGTTCATGGTCATAGCCTGTTGCCTAACAAATCCTCTTTGGTGGAGTTTGCTAAAAAGCTCGACGTGAAAATACTTTGTTATGGGCATACGCATATCCCAGATCTTTCCGTGGTCGATGGTATAGTTCTATTGAACCCCGGTAGCCTTTTGAACGGTAGATTTAGGGCACAAAAGAATTCTTTTTGCGTTATGGAGATCAATAGAGAACGGATCATGTACGTTAATTTCTATGACACGGACACTATGAAAATATACAAAAAAGAAATAATAGATCTAAATTCTATCTAATCTCCATTTTGAATTGTAAAAGCTCGTTGACAGGTAGTCTGGTCAACATTCTAAACATTCTGTTACTGTCTGTTTCTATTATTATCAATCTTTTGTGAAGCCTTAATTGCCAAACTTCGAACGTCTTCGTTCCCCTTTCGTTTGGTGCCTTTCTAACGGATTTAATTATCTTTTTGGTTGGCAAAGGAACTATCTTAATGTTTGATCTTGTTATTTTTGCAATTTTCTTTATGTTTTCCAAGTGTTGATTTAAAAGATTTTTATCTGGGGAGGCCATTTTTATTATTATTTTATTCCTTGGACGTCTTCGTTCCCTTCTCATTTTTACTCTCTCTTCTTCGTTATCTTTAATACTTTACCAGCCGCTATCGTGGAACCCATGTCTCTGACTGCTATGTTCGTCAACCTACCGAATTTCTGTGCGTCGTCCTCAAGACACATTGGCTTCAATGGTTGTATCTTGACTATTGCAGCCTCTCCTTCCTTTATGAATTGTGGGTTCTCTTCTATCGTTTCACCGGTCTTAGGGTCTATCTTCTTGATCAATTCTACGAATCTACCCGCTATGGATGCCTCGTGTGCGTGGATCACAGGCGTGTAACCAACGCTTATGGTTGGGAAGCTACCGCCTTCCCTAGGCAACGTGAATATCATTGCCTCGAACTCTAGGGCAACGGTTGGTGGGTTGTCTGGGTGACCTATCATCGAACCACGGTCTATGTCCCTCTTTTCTATGCCTTTGATGTTGAAACCTATGTTATCGCCGGCTTTGGCCTCTGGGATTTGTTTATGGAACATTTCTATGGACTTGACCTCTGCCTCTTTGTGGGATGGTTCGACTATGACCTTGTCACCGGACTTTAGTCTACCAGTATATACTCTACCAACCGGGACTAGGCCAACACCCTTTATGTTGTATACGGCTTGTACGGAGATCCTTAGTGGTCTGTCGCTCATGTCCGGTGGTAATGGGAACATATCTATTGCCTCTAGGATCGTTGGACCATCGTACCATGGCATTTTATCTGACTTTTTGGTTACGTTGTCTCCATAGTACGCGGATGCAGGGACATATGCTATGACGTCCTCTGGCTTCCAACCAAAGCCCTTCAATAGGTTCTCGACCTGTTGTTTGACCTCCTCGTATCTTTCCTTGGAATAGTCGACGGTGTCCATCTTGTTTATGACTACGACTATTTTTTGGACGCCGGCGACCTTTAGAAGTAGTGCGTGCTCCTTGGTTTGTTCTTTGACTCCGTCGTTTGCAGCGACGACAAGTATTGCATAGTCAGCCTGGGTAGCACCTTTTATCATGTTCTTTATGAAGTCCTTGTGACCAGGTGCGTCTATGATCGTTATGTGGTACTTATCTGTTTCGAACTCTTGATGGTATATGTCTATGGTGACACCACGTTCTCGCTCTTCCTTCATCCTGTCGAAGACCCAAGCAAACTCGAAGGTTGCCTTACCCTTTTTCTGTGCCTCTTCCCTGTATTGTTGTATTATTCTGTCTGGGACTGCACCAGTTTCATAAAGGAACCTTCCCATTAACGTTGATTTACCATGGTCGACGTGACCTACAACTACTATGTTCAAGTTTGGTTTCTCTGCCATATTAACACCTTATTCCTATTTGTATGTGGATTATATATAAACACATATAAAAAGATTTGTGAGAAAATTAAGAACTTTACTCTAATCCTTTTCTTGATTTTATTGACTTTATGACTTGGTCTAATATTTCCCTTGGTACTGGTTGGAAACCAGCAAACAATTCATACCAAACGGCACGACCAGCGGTTATAGATCTTATTTCGTTTGCCAAATTAAAGGACTCGGCCACGGGTAGGTAGGCAACGATTTTTATGTTATCGCCTTCTTCTTCTACGTTCTCTATCCTACCACGTCTTCTCTGTAGTTCGTTGATCAACTGGGACATGTACTCCATCGAGGTCATTATCTCTATCTTCTTTATTGGCTCCAGTAGGACTATGCCAGCCTTTTCCATAGCCTCGTGGATCGCTGGCTTGGTTGCCATGACTATTTGATAAAGTCCTCTGTGGACGGAGTCCTCGTGGATGACTGCGTCGACTATCTTGACCTTTACGCCCGTGACGGGTTCTTTGACCAAAGGACCGGCGTCCATTGCCTGTTTAAAACCTTCGATTAGATAGTCCTTGACCTCGTCGAAGTATTGTATACCTTTGGTTGCGTTGATCAACACGTTACCCTTGTAGACGTAGATACAACCGTCGGCGTCCTCCTTCTTTTCGAAGTATGGCCTATATTTGTCTTCGTTCTTCTTGGTGACCGCTCCATCGGAAATCAGACCAGATTCATAAGCCTCTTTGAACTTGTCCTCAAGAGGTTCAACGACTATGAAGAATCTGTTGTGTTTGTTTGGGGATTTGCCCTCTATAGGACCAAAGGACTTGGTTATGGTCTCTTTGTAGACTATGGTTGGGTTCGATCTCTTGACCTTTAGGCCACGCTTGTCCTTTAGCTCGTGCATTATCATGTCCATATGTAGTTCTCCCAAGCAGCCTATTATGTACTCGCCGGTGTCTTCCCTGATTATGACTTGGATCGTGTTGTCCTCCTTTTGAAGCTCTTTCAAGGCTTCTATGAGCTTGACCAATTGTTTTGGGTCTTCTACGTCAACGGCATAGGTCACCACGGGCTCTGCGTAGTGTTTGATCTCTTCGAATGGTGCTATGTCCTTGACCTCGGATATGGTCTCACCCGTGGAGACCTTACCAAGTCCTATTAAGGCAACGACGTTTCCACCCAGGGCCTCGTCTATGACTATCCTGTCTGGGCCTTTGTATATGGCAACCTGTTGGATCTTAGTCTCCTTACCCTCGGAGATCAGATATACGGTCTTACCTGGCGTTGCCCTACCACAGAACAATCGGGCTATGGAAACCATTCCAGCGTGTTTGTCCGCACGGTTTTGGCAAACGACCCCTACCAACGGGGCGTCGGGATCACATTCGACCATTTTCTTGCCTATTTCCGAGTTTACGTCGCCAGACCATATTTTTTCTATTCTATACTTCTGTGCCTTCTTTGGATCTGGTAGGTGTTTTACGACCATGTCTAGGGTTATTTCGTGGACCGGGCATTTTTTCTGAAGCTCCTCGAGTTGATCGTTCATCAACATCTCGTACATTTTCTTGAAGGTTATGCCTGTTTTTTGCATCCATGGGAAGCTTATTGCCCATTTGTTCTTTGCGGATCCTATTGCGACCTTTCCAGATTGTACATCGACCTTCCATTCGTTCTTGAATTGTTCTGGTGCGTATTTTTCGATCAATTCATTGACCTTTGCTATGACCTTTTCTATTCTTTTTTGGATCTCTTCCAATGGAAGCTTTAGTTCGCTTATTAGTCTGTCGGTCTTGTTTATGAACAAAACTGGCTTACAACGCTCTATCAAGGCTTGTCTAAGGTTCATCTCCGTTTGGGCCATCACGCCTTCCAAGGCGTCCACGACCAGTATGACGCCATCTATTGCCCTAAGGGCCCTGGTGACCTCACCAGAGAAGTCCACGTGTCCTGGGGTGTCTATTAGGTTGACCAAGTACTTTTGGCCCTGGTACTCGTGGACCATGGTGACGAAACCAGAGTAAACGGTTAACTTTCTCTCGGCCTCCATTTCATCGTAGTTCAAATAGAGTTGTTCTCCTGCGAGTTCCTCCGAGATCAGTCCAGCGCCAGCGAGCAAAGAGTCCGACAAAGTGGTTTTTCCATGGTGCACATGGGCAATTATGCCTATGTTTCTGACGTATTCTGGATTTCTCATTCCTTCTTTGACTGCTTTGATGTATTCTTCTTTTTTGACCATATTTAAACACCTTTTTACGTCTTGGATGCTCTAGACATTCTTTCGACTTCGATTTTCTTAGCTATTGCAAGGCTTTTGTCCGAGTTGTTCTCCGCGGCCGCTATTATTTCCTCCGCTAGGGTTTCGTGGATTGGTCTTCTCTTGACGAAGGCCTTTGCCCTCGCCGCGTTACAAATGTACTTTAGGGCAAGGTCGACCCTTCGTTGTGGCGACGTGTCCACGGAGATTGGTGTTATTATACCACCTATTTGCACGGAGACGGTTTCTTCTATTGGTCCGGCGTACTCTATGGCTCGGACCAGGACCTGTATAGGGTTCTCCTTGGTCCTTTCGTAGATCAAGTCAAAGGCCTTTTTGACTATTTTATAGGCTAACATTTTGTTACCGACTTGTTTTGAGGACAAGCGGTGTTTTTTATCGACTATGGTCTTTACAGAGCCTTTTTTCCTGACCCTGACGTGGCCAGTGTGCATTAGTCTGTTCATAAGTCTTTCGACTATGTTCACGGAAGCCCTACCAAAACGATCCTTTGAATGACGGCCTTCGGATTCATGTGCCACAAACGTTGGTCTTAGATTGATATATGGCGCTAGACTAGGATCCCTTACGACGACGTTCCATTCCCATTTACCAAATAGTTTTATAGCCATATTTCATCACCTACTTGGTTTTTGGATTTTACCCTTTGCGATTAGTTTTATGTGTGCGCCGTTCAATAGTTCTACCTTGTACCTTATACCTGGGATGTCACCCAAGGACCTACCCATTGGACCGCCTATACCACAGATGATGACTTCGTCGTGCGGTTCTATGTGTTTCAACGATCCGTCGAACGGAACCCATGCAGAGACGATTTTACCTGTTTTGACTATTTGAACTCTAACGACTGGAATACGTCCGTGGTTTGGCTGTCGTTTACCTATTTGGTATTTTTCAAGTACTATTGCCCTTGCTATTGGTGCGGTGCCTATAGGACTGAATTTCTCCTTGGTTCTAAGCATTCTTTGTTTGTATTTTCTTTCAGACCACCTAAACTTCTTTCTTTTTTGTATTAACTTCCTAGCGGCATACAGACCGTTTGGAGCTTTATTCCCTGTCATTTTTATTACCTTCTTCCTTGTTTTCGTTGACTACGACTATTATTTTTCTTATTCTATATAGTTCATTTAATAACTTTTCGAGGGTTTTTATCCTGTTTCCGTTTCTTCCCAAAATGTAGCTTCGTTTCTTTATGTCGTCAACCGTTATTATCAAAAGCCTTCTGTCCCTCTTGACGTTGTCCCTGGTTAGTTCTATGAATGGTTTGAAGTACTCTATGACGAAGTCTTCGACGTCCCTGGTTAGGCCTAGGATTCTGATGGTCTTACCCGTGAGTCTTTTGAAGTTTCTCCTGACTTGGACTATCTTCTTTGGATCCAAGGAATTATAGTCTCTGTAGCCAACGAAAAAGAACAGGGTTCCATCGACGATCTTCACAAACCTTGGGAAGACCTTGGTTTCATTTTCAAAGGTTTGCATGAATGCCATTAGTCTATTGTTCAGCTCTAGTCTCATTTTTCTTCACTTTTCATTTTTTCTAGTTCCTCTAGTATTTTGGAAAATCCAGGATCTATTATGGCCAAGGAGGCCACCGTGAACGGTTTACCACACGTTATACCAAGTTCCTTGGAAGTCATTGGAAGCTCGTATGCGGGTATGCCCGAGAGTTTGGATAGGTTTAGTATGTCTAGTTTTATCAGTTCTGGCGCGTCTTTTGAAAAGATCACCGCCTTACAAGCCTTGTTGGCTAAAAGTTTTATTGTCGTATCAGAGCCTAGTTTGACTTTACCGGTTTCCAGTGCTCTTTTTATTTCGTTTTCTATTGCCATCGTTCATCACCTCGCCTTCTTCTTTTTGTAATATTTTAAAAACTTTTCATAGTCCATCTTTATCTTTACTGCACCTGTGCCGACTTCTATAGGTTTACCTATGATAACGCTTGGAACTATTGCCTTACAGTTGTCCATTTCGCCTATATAGGCTGCATTGGCCAATTGCCTGGAAGTCTCTTCGAAAGAGATCCTAGTTAGTGCTGATTTGTACTTAACAAGTCCTTTACGACCTATTGCCAAGATCTTACCGCGCCATGTTATGGCATCCGCCATCAACATGAAATGGCGTATGTCGATGTTAAGGCTCTGTTGTTTGACTATTATGTTGTACAGTTCATCGACGATCATTTGTCTAGCCGCCTCGATGCCGAATAGCTCGTAGATCTCGAATATGTTGTTCGTTATGGTCCTAGTCTTGTCTACGTAGTCTAACTTAAGAACGGCCTTCAAGTTGCTACCCTCTGTTTTGATGTACCATTCGCCTGTTTCGTCGTTCCTCAAGATAACAGCCTTCTTTATTCCTTTTATACCTTTTATCTTGAGTTTTCTTATGTCTTGGAGCAGGTCATAAAGCTCCGATATGGATTGGGTGTTTGCCAATATCGTTATGGTATAGTCCTTTTCATTAGCGACGACATCATTTATAAGTTTTTTCTTGGTTGGGATCCTTGCAACGACGGTTGAGAAGTCTATGTCCCTTTTCTCGAGTTCTTCCTTGTTTAGGATCAATGTTATTTTGCCGTTGAAAACGTCGACCTCGACGGATTTGGTTATGTGTTTCATCTGTGTTTCGATGATCCTTAGTGCTATCTCCTCTGCCAATTCCGGTGTTTTGGAATATTTATCAACCAAGTAAATCTCCATGGATGGGTTCTTAGGATTCTTCCTTGCTTCGATGATTTCCTTGACACGATCCAATGCCAAGGTAACCTTGAACTCCTTAAGACCAGAGAAGTGGAAACCTTTCATTATCAATTGGGTTATTGGCTCCGAGAAAGCCTGGGCGGTGACTATTCCAACCGGGAAATATTGCTCTATCTTGGACTCTTCGTAGGCGTTTGCCATCGCCTCTAGTATCTTGTTTAGCGTTGACTTTGAGATATAGTCTATGTGTCTCTCTATGGCTTTTTTGGCTTCTTCCTTTAACTTTGGTGGTAATTCGGACAATTTTTTGTTGATCTCACTATCCAAGGTCTTTTTCGAGACCTTTGTCTTTGGCTTGGTCTCTGGTAGGTTCTTTCTGACTATGTAGTCGAAGTCTATCTTACCACAGTCCAGGTATCCAGGCCATAGGCCGTCCTCGCCGTAGACGAACTGGTATATTCTATCGTTCTCATCAACGACCCTTAGGTCTGGGCCTATCTTTAGGTCGTAGATCGAATAGAAGGTCTTTCTATAGATGTAACCAGACTCCTGGGTCTTTAACGACTTATCGGTCAACGAGTCCCTTGCCGTAGCACAACCAGGGACCATCTCTATTGGGGAGAATCCGTCCATATAGTTGTGTATTGCGAAACCCTCGACTATTGGATTTTCTCCTTTTTTGACGTGGGATATTACCCTACCGTGGTAACCTCGTTTGTATCGCTCTGCCCTAAGGAACATCTGTCCTATTATACCCGTCATTTGGACTACGTTTTCTATGCTACCCTTTGCACCGGAGTTTATCATTATGAATATGTCTCCCTCTTTGTTTATGGTCTTCGAGACCTCGTTTGCGACCTTGGACTTTATCTCCGAAAGGATCTCCTGAATCTTCATTTCCTTAAAGTCGTCCAACGGCACGCCCAAAGGTGGTTTTAGTTTACCTGTTTCTATGTCTTTAAGGACTTTGTAGACTTCTTTTATGCCTTGGTCGACTATTTGGTCTATCTTTTTCTTGACCTTCTCCGGGAGCTCTAGGTCGAACAACGAGAACGAATATCCCTTTATCCTTAGGTATTTTATGGCTAATTTTATAGATCTTTCTATGAATTTTTTGGCCTCTTGTTCACCATAGAAGTACAAGATCTTTGATATCAATGGTGCTGCACCTACCTTGATCAATTTATCGTATATTTGTCCTTTGATCAATAAACCGTTCTTTATTATAACGTTCTTTGGAGAATCTGGTTTGTTTTTCTCAACTATGAACTCAAAGTCAAAGTCCTTAGGCAATATTTGGCTAAATATAAGCTTTCCGGACCAATAATTCTTTCCTTTTTCCTTTATGTCTGGTTCTGGGAGCTCGTATATGCCCACCTCGGCCAATAGAGCGGTGGCCTCGTCCTTGGTCAATTTGGTCTTGTCGTCGGTCAACAAGAACAGACCCGTGACGAAGTCGTTTTCCAACGCTATTATAGGCCTACCGTACCTAAAGGATATTATTTGTTTGGAGACCCTTAGTAGTTCCCTTAGCTCCGTATGGGCCTCGAGGAGCTGTGGCACGTGGATCTGCATCTCGTCTCCGTCGAAATCAGCACCATGGGCAACACAGTTCGTCGTGTTCATCCTTAGGGTCTTTTCTTTGAATATCTTGACCCTGTAGCCCATTAGTCCTATTCTATGGAGCGTAGGATATCTTTGGAATATGACCCAGTCTCCGTCCATCAATTGTCTTTCGAGTTTGTAACCTGGTTTTAGGTCTTCGATCAATTTTTCCTTGTTTTCTTCACGGACTTTGAACCTTGTTCCGTTTTTATCGACCACGTATAGGGCACAAGGATAGTTTGGATAGTTCTCTATCAATTTTTTACAATCTTCTATGTTTTGTTCTATGACCGGGTGTGGTATGGTCAACTTCTTGGCCATTTCCAAAGGCACTCCAACCTCATCGATCTCCAGGAATATATCTGGCGAGATAACCGTTCTGCCGACGAAGTTGACCCTTTTACCTATGAGGTTCTTCCTTAGAAGTCCTTCTTTGCCGGAGATTCTCTGAATTATTGCCTTTATTTCTATGTTTGTACCACGGTGTTTGGACGGTGGCACTCCAGGGAGCTTGTTGTTTATGAACGTTGCTATGTTGTACTGTAGACCCATCCACGTTGAGAAGACCGCGGCCATTGGAACGCCTTTTTGGAGTTTGTCCTTTAGGTCCTTGTTCGTTCTTATTATGTCTGCCAATTTATGGGTCAACGTGTCCTCCGAACGTCCTCCGGACTCTAGGACTATCGATGGCCTCATTGGCACCGGTGGAACCGGGAAGATCTTAAAAATCATCCACTCTGGTCTGGTCTCCGGTGGCATTCCAAGGACTATGGCATCTTCGTCCTTTATAGAGGACAATATGTTGTATATTTGCTCCGGGTCTAGGAACGATCTTTCGCCATCCTCGTTCTCGAGATAGTAGTAATAAGGCTTGTCGAAGATGACTTTCTCGGATTTTTCACCACAGTGTGGACAAGTCTCGGTCTTTGCAGCCTTTTTGAATATCAAATTCGTCAGAGCCAATTTTTTTATTGGATTTAGTGCCAATTTTAATTGGAGCTCCCTGTATTTGGCGAGTGTTTTTTCGTCTATTTTGACCCTATAACATTTAAGGCAAACGGATTGTAGAATCTTGTAGATATAATCGGCGAATATGACGTTTATGACTGGTTTGGCTAGTTTTATATATCCAAAGTGACCAGGGCACTGCGACGGTGGTAGGCCGCAGGTCTTACATCTAAGGCCTGGGTCGACGACACCAAGTCTTTCGTCCATTATGCCCCCTGCGATTGGGTAACCATCCATGTCGTAGGCCTGTTCTTTGGTAACCTCTATTACCGCGAGTTTTTTCAATATTTCAGGGTTCAATATTTCGAACTTGACTCCCTTGACGTAGTTCGTCATTCTTCCTCACCTTCTTCGCTTGTTTTTATCCTTGGTAGTATGCCTATGGCTATTAGTTCGTCTATCAACAACTTAAAGACATATGGGACCCTGACCTTGACAGGCTTGTCGCCCTCTATAGGGCATACATAAGCCTTTTTCTTTGGATCGTATGTACAGACTATGCCGGATTTCTCGCCGACCCACATCTCATAGGCATCCGAACACTCTAGGAACCTGTCGATCAAGGTCGACGCAGCGCCATAGGCAACCAAGGCAGCCTTTTCCATTTCACCAAACTTTATACCACCTTCCTTTGCACGTCCCTCGGTTGGTTGTCTCGTTAGGACTTGGATTGGACCCCTGGACCTGGATTGGATCTTGGTTGCGACCATCTGACATAGTTTTTGATAGTATATAACGCCTGTGAAGACTTCCATTTGAAGTTTTTCGCCCGTTATGCCATCATAGAACGTTTCGGTACCCATTCTACTAAATCCGTGTTTGGCGAGGATCTTTCTCATGTCTTCTATCATTTTTCTTTTTTCCTCTGGTTTGAGCTCGAACGGCGTAACGTCATATGGTTTCATTTCCAGTGCCGCCGCCTTGCCCGTGAACATTTCCAAAAGATAGGACACGGTCATTCTGCTTGGTATAGAGTGTGGGTTGAATATTATGTCTGGGACTATGCCCTTGTTCGAGAACGGTATGTCCTCTGGTGCCGCTATAAAGCCTATGACTCCCTTCTGACCGTGGCCAGTACTGAACTTATCGCCTATCTCTGGGATCATTTCCCTTCTTATTCGGACTTTGTACTTCTTAAGGCCGCCGTCCTTGAATATTAGGAATACAGAGTCCACTATGCCGGATTCCTCTGCCTTGACCACCAAGGACGCGTCCCTCTTAAGCTCGGAGATCGATCTTATTGACAAAAGATCCTGAAGGAACCTTGGTGGGCTTGTTTTTCCGACCAGTACGTCGTACTCGTCGACCGGGACCTCGAGTCTTATCACGCCGTCGTCGTCCAAGTATCTATACCTTTCCTTGCCCCTGTAGCCTTGGACCAGTTCCGATGGTATGGTTATCTCGTCCTTTATACCACCTGGGTACATATTTTGTTCTGTTTGATATGTTTTGAACAAAACGGACCTGAAAAGACCACGTTCTATGGATGCACGGTTCATTATTATTGCGTCTTCTATATTGTAACCATCGTACGGCAATATGGCCACAACTGCGTTGAATCCATGTGGTCTTCTCTCGGTTCCGCCAAATTTTTCGAACTTCGACTTGGCGAACGGCCTTTGAGTATAGTAGAGTAGATGCATCTCGGACTCTGTTCTATAATATATATTAGAATAATTGTAGCTCAAGGCCCTCTTGGACTTTGAGATACCTATGGTTATCCTAGCGAAGGACATATGCTCTAGGTACGGTATACAGCCCGTGATTATGTCCAGGAAGACGTATGGCGCCAGTTCCAAATGGGTATGTTCTTCCGTTAGGTCCTCTGGATATATGGCGACGTAGGCGTTTTCTTCCTCCGCCGCGTCCAAGTACTCTATTATGCCTTGTTTGACTAGGTCGTCCCAGGTGAGCTTACCAGAGATTATCTGGTCTATGTGTTTTTTGGTCAACAAAGGCTTTCCGTTCTTGACGACGATCAAAGGCCTTCTTAGCCTAGAGTCATCCGTGAATATATGGACTTCGTTGTCCTCCTCTATGTAGCATATGTTTAGCTCCGTTGGGAGCTTACCAGATCTTCTTAAGGATCTGACTTCTTCCACGAATTTTTCTGGTTTTGAAACCGTTCCTATAAATCTTCCGTTATACAAAACGTTAGCGTTTTGTTTTTCCATATTTTTTCACCATCAACTCTTTTATTTGTTCGAGGACCTTTTTGTCCTCCTTTGGCATTAGGCCCTCCGTGGACCTGGACAACAGAGCATAGAAAACGTTAAGACCCAAGGAAGAACCCTCTGGGGTATGGGACGGATCGATTCTTCCGAAGTGCGTACCATGGAAGTCTCTGACCTCTAAATGGGTTAGTTTTTTGTTTAGATGCGTCGCCGAGATCTTCCTTAGGTACGATAAAACGTTGAATCTGTTTGTTGGTTGTTGTATTAACTGGGAGATACCAGTCGCCATATCCGGCCATTGACCTATACCAAATCTTTGTTGTATCATTCCCGTGAAAATATAGGATCTTAGGATCGATTTTAATTTAACGTTCTTTAGGGAGCCGTGGCGCCTATAATAACCGTTGGCTTGTGACTCTAGGTCGATTAATAAACGTCTAACGGCGTCTTCGAAGATCATCTCCAAGAGCTTCGATTGTGGTTTGACTTTTTTGACCATTAGATGGTCTTTATCGACCTCTTCAATCAAGCCGTATTTTAGCTCTAGGGTCTTCCTTGCCATGTACAAGAGCATCCTTGCCTTTTCTATGTTGCTTTCGTCATCCGTTCCTATGTGTGGCAATAGGAATTTCCTTATGTCGTTTAGGGTCCTAGACTTGGAGTCCTCTATCATTGCCCTGGTTCTCATCATATGTCGGCTTATTTGTTTGTAGAGTTCTTCTGGGTCCGATTCCGAGAATTTTTCGATGTTTTTAAGGACTATTAAAGAAGAGTCCTCGTGGCCTATGTCTATGGCTTTGAAGATTTCTTCATCCGAATCGATGCCAAGGAACTTGACCAAATAGATCAACGGCACCGGCGTTATAACCCTTGGGAAAGAAACATAGAATATCGAAGAGCTCTTTAGAATGACTTGGGTCTTACCCCTTGGACTTAGCTCGTTTATTGGGAGCAACGGATTCTTAAAGACTTCGCCTTGGGAGAAGATCTCCGCTATGTAGTTGGCCTTGTCCTCCTCGGAGCCTTCCCTTCGGACTATTATCCTGTTGTCTCCTATGTCCATGGACGATATTATTGTGTATTCGTGGCCATTGACTATGAAATATCCACCTTGGTCCGTTGGATCTTCGCCCTTTTCGGCTAATTCGTCCTCAGAAAGACCATGGAGCCAACAAAGCTTTGATTTGACCATCACAGGGAACTTTCCTATGGATATTGTTTCCTCGTGCTCTGAGTTCTCACATCTTACCTTTACTTTGGCTATTATTTCACCAGAGTAGGTACCGTTGGTCAAACGACAATATATTGGCAACAAAGGCTTGTTCGTGTTTTCCATCGTTGGTTTTTTAAACTCTACTTCCTTGAACTCAACCTCTAGAGGTGTTGTTGTAGATCTAAATTCTCCGATTTTTTCCAGAAGCAAATATGGAACCCTTTCTTCCACGAAGAAATTAAAGGAAGAAATTTGATGTTCCACGACCCTTGTACAATCAGAAAAATAGTGTTCGAGAAGCCTCGACAGATCGGATCTTTCTATTATTCCCATTTTATTCCACCACCACCCTATAGTATATAGAAACACCGGCCGTGTGGCTTTTACGTGTTATTTTTATTATTTGACCGGGTTTGGCTCCCAAGGCCTTTACGGCGGGGTCATCTTTTTTAATCTTTGGTAATTGTTCTTTCGTGACCCCCAGTTTTTCTAGAAGCTCTTTTTCTTCTTTTTCCGAAAGTATTTCATGTTTTGGGACCAATACATGGTCGAATATGTTGAATTTTTTACTCATACTCTTACCATCAGAACCTTTTTATTCATGAAAGGTTGACAATATTTTATCATGCATTTTTCATTATTATATAATCTATTTATAAACTTTACTCCAAGACTACGGCAACTAACTAAGATTATATAGTGTACATATTTA
>Ga0256834_1001684_pt1 | contig 14681 bp, 10 predicted proteins | sample 4281140metaG_FD_190536 | JGI IMG/M metagenome (GOLD analysis project Ga0256834, IMG submission 190536) | Hydrothermal vent microbial communities from East Pacific Rise, Pacific Ocean - 4281-140 | ecosystem: Environmental > Aquatic > Marine > Hydrothermal vents | place: Pacific Ocean: East...
TCGTCCGGTGAACGGATGTGTTGATGGAGTTGAATGTAGCGAAGAGCAATATCAATTGAACCGAAGGACTGAATTTAAGTGGATATGTCCCGAAGACGATAAGAAAGAATAATTCCCCCCCCTCTTTTTATTTTCCTTTCATTTAAACAAATCTTCCCGTTTTTATACGGGAAGGTTTGTTTTTTTTGTAATTTTAAAATCAAATTTTGATAGGATGTTGAAAAAAAATTTAATTCTTTCCGGTTTGATATTATTACTTTTTAATTGTGTATCAAAGCATACTATTGTGTCCGGAGAAAAGAGTTTTCGTTTAGCATTTGATAAAAAAAATGTGTTTAGGGTTACTTTGGATTCGGCTAAAAGTCCTTTTGATTTGCGTGCTTCGGAGCCTTCGGTGGTGATTAACCGGAAAAATTCCGGTTGGATTATGGCGGGTTCCATATTGGATAATTATTATTTTTCGGAAGATGGCGGAAAAACTTGGAGCAAAGGAAATTTGGTTTCGCAATACGGGGTGTTTGGTGATCCGGTTTTGTTTTCGGATCCTGCCGGAAATTTCTATTATTTTCATTTGGCATTGAAAGAGCGAGCATTTTTGCCTGTGATCGTTGTGCAAAAAACAACAGACGGCGGAAAAAACTGGACGGATACCGGGATAGGATATAATCCGCCCAAACAACAAGATAAACCCTGGGTCGGTTATGATGCCGTTTCAAAAACTTTGGCGGTTACATGGACCGAATTTGACCGTTATGAGTCCCGGAATCCCGATGATCATTCGAGAATTTTATTTTCTTTGTCGGAAGATGAGGGCACAACATGGACCCAACCGGTGAAAATCAATGATTTGGAAGGCGATTGCTTGGATGACGATCAAACAACGGAAGGGGCCACACCTGTTTTTATCGACCGTGATACGGTTTTGACGGTATGGGCTTATGATAACAAAATATGGTTTGACAAGAGTTTTGACAGGGGAAAAACATGGGGGAAAGACCAAGTGATTGCCAATCAGGAGGCGGGTTGGACTTTTGATTTCCCGGGCATATATAGAGCCAACGGATTGCCTTGGTTTGTTCGTGATACGGTGACCGGAAGGTTATTGGTATTATTCGGAGACAAATCTCCCGATGGAAAAATTAAATTTACCTATTCGGATGACAAGGGTGAGACTTGGCAACCGGTTAAAGTTTTGAAACCGGATGCGGGTGATCAATTTTTTCCTGCTGTAGTGGCGATACACGGGCATAATGTTTTTGCCGTGGTGTTTTATGATCGACCTGCGAATGACACTTTGCATACAAGGGTTAAGTTGGGTATGTATGATTATGAAGGAAATATACTAGACACACTAGTTTTGAGTCAATCTTTATTTGTGCCCGACAAGCGGATATTTTTCGGGGATTATATCGATTTGGATTTTGACGGGGAAAATTTAGTTGCCGTATGGACCGAGATACGTCGTCATAAAACGCAATGTTTCTTTGCCAAAATTCCTGTAAGGATAACAAAGTAGGTTTTATGCTTTGGAAAATTATACAATCGGTCAAGGATGCATGGATCTTGATATTTTTTTTGATTGTTTTAATGGCTTTCAACGGATATGTGTCGTTGTGGGATCAAGATGAGGGTGCTTATGCAGTTTTGGCGAATGATATGCTTGAGAACGGACATTGGTTGGCGCCGGAATGCCAATGGTGTTTTATTCACCGTAAGCCGCCTTTTCATTTTTGGTCGATTGCTTTGGCATATTCGCTTTTTGGGATGAACGTTTTTGCCGTCAGATTTTTTACGGCTATGGCGGTGTGGGCTACTCTTTGGCTGATGTATAAACGTCTTCGAAATTTAATTAATGATACGGTGGCACGGTTGTCTCTGATTATTTTAGGAACCAACTTACTGGTATTATTTATCGGAAAAGTTGCACTCACCGACGCTTGGATGTTGTTGTTTTATACTTGGTCGGGTTTGTCTTTATGGGAATATTTAATGACCGAAAAAAAGAGCGGATTGATTGAATTTTATATCGGTATGGCTTTGGCGCTTTTGGTTAAGGGGCCGCCTTTTGTTATTTTCGGAAGTATTTTGTGGGTTTTGTTGATGATTTTTTGGCCGGATAAGAAACGGATTATTTCAACAAACCCATGGATTTGGGGTATCTTAGCTATGTTTCCTTTTATGTTTTGGCTATATGAAACTTATTTACAAAATCCTGCATATATACATTGGTGGCTGGATTGGTATGTTTTCAAAAGAATCAAGCAGCCGGTATTAAATCAAACCGGTCCTCCGGGGAGTTATTTTCTTTTATTCGGATTGACATTTTTAGCTTATTTGCCCTTTGTGTTTTACGCAATATTTGATGTTTTTCGAAAAAAGCTTTACCGTGGCACCGTTTGGCTTTACCCCGTTTTATGGTTGCTTTCCGGATGGTTGGTTTATGAGTTTTTGCCAAGTAAATTGCCTGCTTACGTTTTGGCCGCTTATCCGCCTTTGTCCATAATGACGGCAAAGGTTTTATATGATTTCGGTAAAGGTTTTATGCCTTTGAAAATCAAATGGTTGTGGGTTGTTCAATGGATAATTTATGCGTTTTTTTCCTTGGCCGCATTGTCTATTTATTTTTGGGGACTTATTCGTTTTCATTGGAAACCGGTGGAAAGTCGTTCTTTATCCGTATTAATTACGGCCGTTTTATTTTTTGTTTTGATATATTTATCTGTTGTTGCATATCAATTGGCAATGAAGCGCGATTTTATTCGAAGTGCCGGAATGATTATTTATTCATCCTTGCTATTGGTTGGCGGTATATTTGCGGTGGTGTATCCTTTATCGGAACCTTTAAGGAATGCGACGAAAGAAGTTGCTTCGATTATTGAGGGGAGAAATAGGAAAGAATTTGATAAAATATTGATAACCAATGATTTCGGCAAGCCACCTTCTTTGATTTTTTATCTGAAAAAAAGTTTTCCCGGAAAGGAAATTATAATTTATGATGCGCCTGATAAAGATCAATATGTTTTGCAACGGTTTGGTGATGAAAAGAGTATTTGGGTGATTACGCCGGGCCAATACGCACGATTGAAACGTCGGTTGGAGAATTTGGAAAAAAAATTTAAAATTTTGCGAGTGAAGAGCTTGAATACGGGTCGAATAGGCGAGAATGACTATGTTATAATTTTCAAATTATGATTGAACTCAAGGGATTGAATGTGGGATACAAGGGCAAGGAAATTTTGAAGGATATCCGGTTTTTTATTCCGCCCGGCAAAATGTCGGTTTTATTAGGTCGGAATGGGGCGGGGAAATCCACGTTAATCAGAACAATTGCCGGTATTCACGAAAATTATAACGGTGAGATTTTGATAGACGGAGTTCCGGTGAATTCCATGAGTCGACGGCAAAGAGCCAAGAAACTTTCGGTGGTGCTCACGCAATATCCGCAAATGCCTTTGACGGTGGATGAAATTATTGCAAGCGGTCGCATTCCATTTACGAATAGTTTATTCCGGTTGAATGATGAAGACCGAAGGATTATAAGCGAAACCGTAGCATGGCTTAGGCTGGAACCTTATTCGGGACGTATGTTTAGTTCTTTGAGTGATGGTGAAAAACAGCGAGTGATGATTGCGCGAGCTTTGGTGCAGCAGACTCCTGTTTTGTTATTAGACGAACCGGCATCGCATTTGGATTTGCCGGCTATGGCCGAGATTTTGGTATGGCTTAAGCGTTTGGCTTCCGGCGGAAAAACCGTTTTATTTTCTACCCATCGCTTCGATTTTATTTTTGACTTGGCCGATTATTTAATCCTTTTGGACCGAGGTAAAGCTTACGCCGGAACGACGGAAGAAATCTTGCAGTTGGGGAGGTTTCAAGAGGTTTTTCGTGGCGAATTCCTTATCTTTGACGAAGAAAACCGTATATTTAAATTAAAATCGGGCTAATGAACGACACACTGTTATTGGTAGGATTGGCCGTATTCTTTTTTGTTTCGGGTGTTTTGCTCGGATATTTTTGGCAAAAGGCAAAATTGACCGGGCAAAACGAAAGTTTGAAAACGCAAGTCGAAATGCTAGGCCGAACACGGTCTGAATTGGAAAGCCAATTGGCACAAAACCAAAAAGAAAAGGAAATTTTGGCGGCGAGTTTTGAGAAGCGGGAACAATCGTTGGAAGCCGATATTCTGGAAAAGAACAAGCAATTGAGCAAATTGGAAACCGAATTGAAGGCCATGCAAAGCCGGCTTGAAACGGAACGAAAATTTTGGCAAGAAAAATTTGAAACGCAACAAAAAACTTTTGAAGAATATGAAAAACATTTGACGGAGTCATTGGAGAATCTTTCACGAAAGTTTTTGGAAGAAACCGGAAAGAAATTTGCCGAACAGAACCGGAAAAATATAGATGACATTATTCGCCCTTTTAAAGAACAGCTGAATGATTTCCGCCAAAAAGTCGAAGAGACCAATAAACAACACCACGGACGTCATGTAGAATTGCTGACGCAGATCAGAAATTTGCAGGAGGTGAGTCGTCAGATGTCGGAGGAAGCGCTTAATTTGACCAAAGCCTTGAAAGGGGAGAGTAAGACACAAGGAATATGGGGTGAGATGATTTTGAATATGGTTTTGGAAAAATCGGGATTGGAAAAAGATGTTCATTATTTTGTGCAGCAGTCGTTTACGGTTGATGCGGAACAGGGGCGTCAGCGTTTGCAGCCCGATGTGATTGTGTCGCTTCCCGACGGTAAAGCGGTCATTATCGATTCCAAAGTTTCACTCACGGCATATGAGCAATGGGTTAATAGTGAAAATGAAGAAGAAAGCAAGCGTTTCTTGAAGATGCATCTCCAATCGGTGAGGAATCATATTAATGAATTGGCGGCCAAACGCTATGATAAAATTCCCGAGCTAAACGGAAAAACACCGGATTTTGTTTTGATGTTTATTCCCGTGGAGCCTGCTTTTTCATTGGCTTTAAAAACGGAAAGAAACCTTTATGACGAAGCCTTCAGGCGTAACATCATATTGGTAACGCCTTCCACATTATTGGCGGTATTGCGCATTATCGAGTCGATGTGGATTAATGAAAAACAGAAGGAGAATACTAAGGAGATTGTTCGTCAGGCTTCGGCTTTATTGGATAAATTTCATGCTTTTGTAAACGATTTGATTCAAATAGGGAAAAAATTAGACGATGCCAAGGGATTTTATGAAAAATCCATGAACAAATTAGTGGAAGGCCGGGGTAATCTTATTCGAAGGGTAGAAAATATTCACCGGCTTGGTGTTCCGTTAACAACTAAAAATCCCATGCCGGAAGCCTTGATTGATCGTGCTTTGTCGAATGAGCACCCTTTATTGCCGCCGGAAGATAAAGAAGAGGAGAATGAATGAACAACCGCAATTTTCCGTTATTGTTTTGAGTCGAAATCCTCAAATCAATCTTCATGAATTTATCGAGAGACTTTGTGCCTTTGATTTGGATTTTGATCGATTTGAATGTATAATTGTCGGAGATGGAGTGGACATGGAAAAATTTTTCCCTGACCATAAGAAAGAAGATTGCCGTTTAATTCGGTTTTTGAAAAATAGAATTGAAAACACGGTGGATGCTTGGAACCGGGCTGTGGAGCAAAGTCGGGGCGAAATTTTGGTTTTTACCGAGGACGATGTGATTTTGCATCCCGATTTTTTCAAAACATTGGAAACCGAAATCGCTTCTTTGGGAGACCGTGTGATTGGCGGCGGAAAGGTTATTCCCGTATTTGAAAACCAAAAACCGCCTTGGATGATCAAATTTTTTATGCCATTGTTGGACGAAGTGAACTACGGAGAAACGATCCGGCCGTTCCCCAAAAAAGCTATTCCGCGCGGGATGAATATGGTAATCGGTAGAAAATATTTCGAACGATACGGTGTATTTGAAGAAAATAATACGGGAAAACCGGAAATTCGACCGGAATTTCATTTTTTTAACCGCTTAAAACGGGATGGAATAAGTTTTTTATATTTTCCCAACCTGATGGTTTGGCATATCATTCCGCCGGAGCATTTATCACGTTCGTTTATCCGGCGTCAGGCGGAAATCAATTTGGTAGCCGATTTGTATTCGGCTCAAATTTCCGGAAAATCTAAATGGTGGCGTTTGGTTTTTAAGGAACTAAGTAAATGGTTGGCGAGTTTGATTATAGCATTTTATTATTTGTTTACTACGCAATGGGAAAAAATCAAACCGCTTTTTCAATATCGTTATTGGCGTTTGAGGTTAATCCTGAGAAATATTTTCTCAAAAACCGAAAAATAAAAAAAAAGCGGAAAATTCCCGCTTTTGTTTGAGTGGAGCCGGAGGGATTCGAACCCTCGTCCAAACAAGTTCTTGACATGCTTTCTACATGCTTAGTCCGTGTTTGATTGTCGGCTTCGGACTGCCCACGGACAGGCGATTCCGAAGCTTAGGCTCTGTTGAGTTTCGCCGTTGCTTAGAGCCGTCGGCAACGACTAGGTTTGCTTTTATGAAGCCCCTTGACCGGATGCCGCAAACCAAGGCTTCCGAGGGACTTCTCGCCTTCCGGCCTTGCCGGAACGTTGGCCAGAATTCCTACTATACTTCGGAATTAGGCAGCGAGAGCGAAGTTTGCTTCGCCATTTATCGTTTTGGGGCTTGATTAACGAGGGAACCCCAACCTCGGCATGCTTACACATGTCAATGAACTCGCTGTCGAAACCAGTCGACCCCGTTTAAGCCATGCAAAAATAATACCAAAAGCACAATTTGTCAAGTGGTGTTTTGAAAAATTCAATAAAAAAGGAATTAGGAAGGAACTATGTTTATAAATTTACGCGATTAATTGTCTTAATTCCGTAATATCCGTTTGGTTGAAAATTTCAACAATCGTATCGATTTTGTCATATAAGACCGTATCGTTTTCCATGAAAGGGACCCTTTGACGATAGGGTTCCAAAAATTGTTGAATGCGTTCTGCAGATGCTTTATTTCTAAAATGTAGCGCTTGCATGGCGGTGAGTAATTCGACTGCTAGCACGAATTTTGTGTTTTCGATAATTTTGGCGGTTTTTAGAACCGAATTGGCGCCCATGCTGACATGATCTTCCTGTCCGTTGCTTGATTCGATGCTGTCGGTGCTGTTGGGGACGGCCAATTGTTTGTTTTGATTCACAAGCGAAGCGGCCATATATTGGGGAATCATGAGGCCCGAATTGAGCCCCGGATTGGGTGTGAGATAGGGTGGGAGTCCGCGTTTTCCGGAAATCAAGCGGTAGGTTCGTCTTTCGGAAATATTAGCCATTTCCGAGACGGCTATGGCCAATAAGTCGGAACCGATAGCCAAGGGTTCGCCATGGAAATTTCCACCGGAAATAATTTGACCGCCCTCCACATCTATGACCGGATTATCGGTTACCGCATTGATTTCTACCGTGAAGGTGTGCTTTACACTACCCAGATAGTGCTTTACACTACCGTGTACCTGCGGAACACACCGGAAGGAATAGGGGTCTTGAACGTGTTCTTTTTCGGCATGAATAATAGCGCTATCTTGCAAGATAATGCGGATTCGCCGTGCGGTTTCGGCTTGTCCTTTATGGGGGCGGATGTGTTGTATGACTTCCGAAAAAGGTTCTATTCGTCCGTCGTAAGCTTCCAGCGATGCCGCGGCAATCAGGTCCGACCAAAGATCCAGTTTTTCGGTTTGCCAGACGTTCAGGATGCCGATGGCGGCCATAAATTGTGTTCCGTTGAGCAGTGCCAGACCTTCTTTGGCTTGTAACCGGAGCGGTTGCCACCCAAAGCGTTCGAGCATTTCGCTTGCGGAAATTTTTTTGCCGTTGATTCGCACTTCACCTTCACCGATTAGCGGCAAAGAGAGATGGGCCAACGGAGCCAAATCGCCCGAGGCACCCAAAGAACCGTTCTCATAAACAACGGGTGTGATTCCGTTATTATAAAAATCTGTCAAACGTTGGATCGTTGCCGGTTGAACGCCGGAATATCCTTTGGCCAGAGTAATGATTTTCAGTAGCAACATAAGTTTAACGGTTCGCGTATCCAATTCCGATCCCGTTCCGCAGGCATGGCTACGCACGAGGTTTTCTTGTAATTGCTGCAAATTTTCGGGTTTGATGCGCATGCGGTGTAATGAGCCGAAACCCGTATTAATTCCATAAACCGGGCGATGGGGATTTTGAATTTGACGCTGCAAAAAGTCGTAGGATTTTTCAATGGCTTTCAGTGCGTTTTCTCCCAGAGAAATAAGTTGTCCGGAACAAAAAATGTTTTTTAATTCTTCGCTCTCAATATATTGGTTGTCAATGATGTAATTGCTCATGGCAAAGCTTTTTCCGGCATAAATTAAATAAATTGCGACAAATGAAATATGATTTATGTCGTTTGGTTTTCATTCTTTTTGATTGCTGCGGAAAAGGAATTTTTAAAATAGGTGTGAAGCGGTCCTACGATAATCCATGCCAATGCAAAAAATACGAGCATCAATAAAATGGCTGATCGCATAGATCCCGTAAGCCATTCCAAATATCCGAAAGCAAAGGTCCCCAAAACGATGGCGATTTTTTCGAAAACATCGTAAAAACTGAAATAAGTGGTGTGCACACCGGGATCATCGGGGAGCATTTTGGAATAGGTCGAACGGGATAAGGTTTGTATGGACCCCATGACCATTCCTACCAATCCACCCAGAAAATAAAACCAATATTCCACGTTCGGGTCGGATTTATCCAAGTAATAGGCGATTACGGTGATGATGATCCAAACGATTAAAACAATTTGTAAAGCCCGGATATTTCCGATTTTTTCGGCTATTTTGGCAAAACTTAATGCGCCTATGATTCCGACGAGTTGTACGACTAGGATGGTGGTAATCAATTTGGCTGTCGGTAATCCGAGCTCTTTACTACCAAAAATTCCGGCTACATAAAAAATAGTTTGCGCCGCAAAACTATACAGGAAGAATGCATACAAAAATCTTCGCAAGTAGGGTTGATAACGGATTTCTTTTAAAACGGAGAATAGTTTTTCGTAGCCTTTTAGCAAATAATTTCTTTGGAATGGAGGGGGATTTTCATAGATATTATCGGGAAGTTTTGCGAATGGAATTTGGGCGAATAGTATCCACCAAATACCGACACTTAGAAATGAAATGCGTGCCGGCAGTGTAGGATTTTCAATGCCGAACCATCCTGGTTCCATAATCATTAACAAATTAAATATCATCAGCATAACGGATCCTATATAACCGTAGGTAAAGCCCAATGCACTTGCATAATCCTGTTTTTCGGGAGGAGCTATTTCCGGTAAAAAGGCGTTATAGAAGACCAAGCCTCCCCAAAAGCCAATGCTTGCCAACACGCTGAATATCAATCCGATATTAACAGTTTCCCTTCCGTCGAAAAAAAATAACATCATGGTGGAAAAGGCGCCAAGGTAAGTGAAAAATTTCATGAAAATTTTCTTGTTTCCCGTATAATCGGCAATGGAGGAAAGGATGGGGGACATGAGTGCCACAACAAGGAAAGATACGGCTAGTGAATAGGAATAAAGTTCCGTGTTCAGAAAATCATATCCGAGAAAGGATAAACGGTCATTTCCGTCGGCGGTTTTGGTGACTTTTTCATAGAAAATGGGAAAGATGGCCGAACTGATAACCAAGGCATAAGAAGAATTCGCCCAGTCATAAAATGCCCATGCGCGAATGAGTTTTTTATTGTATGTCGGTTTCGTTCGATTCAGAGGCAGACGGTTTTAGGAGGTTTTGTAAATAATCCGCATAAGCGCTTTTCCCTAATTTGACTATGTTCCGGTTTAAAGTTTCGGTGTTAATCCATTGTTTTCGCCAGGCAATTTCTTCGGGACATGCAATTTTAAGTCCGGTTCGTTTTTCGATAACGCTGATAAATTCCGAGGCTTCGTGCAATGCGTCGTGTGTTCCCGTGTCGAGCCAAGCATATCCGCGTCCCAGCAATTGCACTTGTAGGCGGTTTTCTTGCAAAAACATTTTGTTGACATCGGTTATTTCCAGTTCGCCTCGCCAAGAAGGTTTCACTCTTTTGGCTTTTTCGATGACGTCATTCGGGTAAAAATACAGACCTGTTACGGCGTAATTGCTCTTAGGATTTTTCGGTTTTTCTTCGATTTCGAGGACTTTTCCGTTTTCGTCGAAAACGGCAATGCCGTATCGTTGGGGATCATTAACATAATAACCGAATACCGTAGCTTGATTATTAAGTTCGGCATCACGGCGGGCCTGGTTTAAAAGTCCGCTCAAATTTCCTCCATAGAAAATATTATCGCCCAAGATCATACAGACGTTATCGTTTTCAATGAAATTTTCGCCTAACAAGAAGGCTTGTGCCAAACCGTCCGGCGAAGGTTGTTCTACGTATGCGAATTGCAATCCCCATTGGCTTCCGTCGCCCAATAATTTTCTGAAGAGCGGTAAATCGTGTGGCGTGGAGATGATTAAAATTTCACGAATACCGGCCAGCATCAATACCGAGAGCGGATAATAAATCATCGGTTTGTCATATACCGGAAGCAGTTGTTTTGATACGGTTTTGGTTAAAGGATAAAGGCGCGTTCCGGATCCGCCGGCCAGTATAATCCCTTTCATGCTAATCGATTTTTGTACATTTTGTCATAGTATTCCCGGTATTTTCCCGATGTGACGTTTTGTAGCCATTCGTGGTTGTTCAGATACCATTTTACGGTTTTTCGCAGACCCGTTTCGAAATCCATTTCCGGTTGCCAGCCCAATTCGCTTTTCAGCTTGGAATTGTCAATGGCATAGCGCCAATCGTGTCCGGCACGGTCTTTAACAAAACGTATTAATTTTTTGGATTGCCCGGCCGGTTGACGCCCGAGCAATTCATCCGTAATTTCGCACAATTTTTCCACCAAATCGATATTGCGCCACTCATTATCTCCACCGATATTGTATGTTTCGCCGGATTTTCCCCGATGAAAAATCAGATCGATGGCTTTGACATGGTCTTCCACATAAAGCCAGTCGCGAATATTGGAGCCGTCGCCGTAAACCGGAAGTGGGTTTTTATGAAGTATGTTGTTGATTATCAATGGGATGAGCTTTTCCGGAAATTGATAAGGTCCGTAATTATTTGAACAATTGGAAATGACTGTGGGAAGATTGTAGGTATGATAATAGGCACGGACGAAATGATCCGATGCCGCTTTGGAGGCCGAATAGGGACTGTGCGGGTCATAGGGTGTGTTTTCCTTGAATTTTCCCGTAGGTCCCAATGAACCGTATACTTCATCGGTGGAGACATGATAAAAAAGATGCCCGTCCTTATTGTTCCAGTGCTTGAGCGCCGCATCCAACAAATGAACCGTCCCCATAACATTTGTTTCCACAAATGCCGAAGGGTTTTCTATGGAACGGTCTACATGCGATTCCGCCGCCAAGTGGATGATGTGAGTAAAACCGAATTCTTCAAATATCCGGTCGATGAGTTTTCGGTCGCGAATGTCACCTTTGATAAAATGATAATTGGGATTATTTTCAATGTCCTTTAAATTGGCTAAGTTGCCGGCATAGGTGAGTGCATCCAGGTTATAGATTTCATAACCGGGATATTTTTTTACCATAAATCTTACCACATGCGATCCGATAAAACCGGCGCCGCCCGTGATCAAAATTTTTTTATTTCTTAAATTCATTTTAGTTCGCGGAGATTCTATTTAATTGCTCATGTTATTCTTGCTCAAAGATAAAAAATAATTTTCTTTGAAATATGTTTTGCCGGATGATGTTTTTATGATTGAAATGCCATAGCCGGCTGTAATAAAAATTGCAAGAGGAACCGTTATTTTTTAAACATCGCCGATACTTTTTCCGCTTTTTTGGATTCGGAATAGTCATAGAATCCTTCCCCCGATTTGACGCCCAATTTTCCGGCTTTTACCATGTTTACTAATAACGGATTCGGAGCATATTTGGGGTCTTTGAAACCTTCATACATTACATTTAAAATGGCAAGGCAAACATCAAGGCCGATAAAGTCCGCCAATTGAAGCGGGCCCATGGGAAAATTCGCCCCTAATTTAAGTACTGTATCGATTTCTTTTACGCCTGCTACGCCGGTTTGCAGTGTTTGAATGGCTTCATTGATCATAGGCATCAAAATCCTGTTGGCGACAAAACCGGGATAATCATTCACTTCTACGGGAACTTTGCCCAATTTTTCCGATAATTTGAAAACCAATTCGGTCGTTTCGTCCGTAGTATTGTAGCCACGAATCACTTCCACCAGCTTCATGATAGGAACGGGATTCATAAAATGCATACCGATAACTTTATCCGGCCGGTTGGTTTGTGCGCCTATGGTAGTAATGGAAATGGAGCTCGTGTTCGTTGCCAACACAACATCTTCGTCCAACCATTTGTCCATATCGCGAAACAGCTCGAATTTGATTTCGGGATTTTCCGTAGCCGCTTCCACTACAAAATCGGCCCCTTGAATGCCGTCATAAAGATTGTCGAATGTGGTGATATTGCGAATGGTTTTTTCTTTGGTCGCTTCGTCGATTTTTTCTTTTTTCAACAGGCGGTTAAGATTTTTTTTGATGGTTTCAACGGCTCTTTCCAGCGCCGGTTTGGAAACATCGATCAAGTGCACTTCATAACCGTTTTGGGCAAAAACATGCGCGATGCCGTTTCCCATGGTGCCGGCACCCACTACGGCCACTTTCTTTATGTCTTCAAATTTTTTCATGGTATCTCGATTTTTGTTGATTTTTGTTCAAAAATAAACCATTTCGTCGGATTTTCCTATTGAATTTATCAAATTTTGTATTTTGTGCCGGGTTCATTCTTTATTTGTGGAACAAACATATTGCATGAAATTTTGCCGGGTGGTTTATTCGCCGGGCTTTTTAAACTAAGTTATCATTGAGGCTATTTCGCAAATTGATGAGCCGGGAAAAAAGAATTTTGAGACAACCAAAGACGAATACTTTATTTTTTGGGACATAATTTACGGAAATGAAGTGTTATAATTTTCTGTGCTTTGTTTCTTTTTTTGGTATGGATTTCATAAAGATAGAGATAATTGATTAAGTTGCTTTCGGGATTTTTTATAGCATTTGCTGAGTTTTTCATTTCTTCAATGACTACGTGTAGAATATTTATGATAAACCGATCCAATTGAAGGAACTTAATCTGCTTGCAGGCACATTGAATTTTTTATTGAAGCGTTTCCGGAATTTAACGGTAACTTAGACATATTCGTATTCAAATTTTCTATTTTATTTACTAAAACATACCCGTTATATGGACAATTGGAAACGACCTGCTTTAAATCAATTAAATAAATCCTTATATTGAAAAACAATTGTTGTTTTTAAATTAAATTTTTTGTATCTTTGTTTTAGACGAATGAATTAAAAATAATACTTTTATGAAAAAAGTATATGTCTATCTATCTATCTATTTTGGCCATAACCTCATGTAAGAGGGATTTTCCGGTATCCGGCACCGTATCCGGAGATGACGTTTTTCCAACAAAAAAGTTAGAAAATCCTTACAGTGTTTTTAATATGAAGCGCGCATTCCACCGTTTGATGTCCGAAGGAGCGGTTTCTTTGAGGCAAAATCCCGTTCATACGACGCATTATTATGTGCGTTTTGAGCCTTCGGATTGGGCGGAGTATGAAGCTTTAAAGTCCGTAAAGGGGTTGGAACTGTTCGATTATCCGTTGGATTATGAGAATTACGAATACGAAGGTTCATTTCATGACCCGGGATTGCCTGCCGATAAACCCACCTATCAATATGCGGCGGTTCCCGTTGATTTTCAATTTCCCAATGTTCCTTATACCCTATTGGAAGAATTGTATCTGCCCGAAGAAGATGAGGCACTTTCCCGGGACACGACCTTGTTGTATCAATTGGAAGATAAGGCTTTGGAAATCACCGGAAACTGGGAAGAACCCGTAAACGGCGGCAATGATTCGGAACGATACGGCCGTTGGCGTCCTTCGGGCAGGATATTGGTTCATGACGATGTGGGTGCTTACGGCAATATGATTTCGTATCTCAACTTATGGGATCGGCACAAAATACCCGTAGAGAATGCGCGGGTGAGAATCCGGCGTTGGTTTACAACCGTGCGTGCCGTTACCGATGAAAAAGGATATTTTACCAGTCCGCGCCGGTTTCGACGGCCAGTAAACTACTCCATCATTTGGGAAACACCCGAATTTGACATACGCGACGGAACCTTCGGACAGGCTTATTACAACGGCCCTAAAATGCGTGCCAATTGGTATTTGACCATTACGGGCGGAAAATCCTTGCGTTATGCGACGATTCACCGGGCGGCGTGCAGATATCAGTATTATAATATCGGAGGATTGAAACGTCCGAATGTTTGGTCTAAACTTAAATACTGTTATTATTATAGGGCCCAAAGAAATGATGCTGAAGGCGACAATTGGGGGAATTGGGATTTTACCGGTGCTTTTCCCGACATAAGAATATTTGGAAAAAGTTATGGAGAATGGATTCCTACCAATCAATTATATAGTACTACCATACATGAAACCGCACATGCTTCCCATATAGAATTAATGAATGGCGGTGAAATTCAATATGCACAAGTATCTAAACGCATATATGAAAGCTGGGCG
>Ga0256834_1001686_pt1 | contig 14656 bp, 8 predicted proteins | sample 4281140metaG_FD_190536 | JGI IMG/M metagenome (GOLD analysis project Ga0256834, IMG submission 190536) | Hydrothermal vent microbial communities from East Pacific Rise, Pacific Ocean - 4281-140 | ecosystem: Environmental > Aquatic > Marine > Hydrothermal vents | place: Pacific Ocean: East Pacific...
TCAAGAGAGGTATTGTTTTTTAGTACCGAAAAAGAGTCTGAAAAACGTAACCACTCATCTCGATAATCATATTTATAGTCAAAAAAATGTTTGCTGATGTAGACCTTAATCCGTGCTCTCACCTGCCCTGAAAAGACTAAAACCACCAAAACCAGCAATGCAACACTGAGAAATATAATCTGAACAAGCGGCCCCCACTCCCGATTTGATAACTGGATGTAGTAACCGATAGCAGACATCAGTAATAGGTAACCGCCAACGCCGATCAAACTAATGCCGTGAAATGCAATATGGTGAGAAATAACAACCTTGCTCTTGCGATTGGTAATCCGCTGCATTGAGATCCACATCAACGGAATTAACAGCAGGATAAAAATCGGGCGTGCACGCCATAAATGTGAATTAAGATCAACACTTAACAGTGATGAAGAATAGAGCACCATGTCAAACACAAACTGCACTGCAATCACGATCGACAGTAGCTTAATTGCCCATAGCAGCTCAGCATCTGCATTGCGCAATAACTGCTCAACCAAAATCAATCCTGCAATAGAGAGCAGTAAGTATTCATAAGACCAGAGAGAAAATAGCGTCGAGCGATTAGTGTTTGTCAGGTATAGAGAGAAATAGATGTCCACCGCCAGCAGAGCTAAAAAAAGCATGCTGAAAAACAGTACCCCTCGACGAAAAGCGGGTTCAAAATATGACCATTTCAAGGCAGGATTCAGGAGATGAATGAGCAACCAAAGCCATGACAGGTCTCTAGTAAGCTCAAGATAGTGCCATAAAAGTGTTGGGCCAAAAGCAGAGGTACCAGCCCACAGTGAGGTCATCAAAAGTGCAGAGACGAAACTAGTTTTTACGGGATGGTGGCGGACAAAAAATAGTGCAGCCAATGCAAAAGCCAAAAAAACAACACTGGAAACAAGATATAACAACCCAGCCATTATTCTGGAATCCTCAGTTGGGCAGGGCGTGGCAAAGCGCTACAGCGCAGTCGGGTAGCATGCAATCCGTTCCATCGTTGACGCACCACCCAACAAGCCAGCCATACAATCGAAGCCAATGGTATTCATATCAGCAAACTAACGAGCACCTTTGCCCCACAAAATAACCTCAGCAGTTTGAAAAATAATCGACAAGTCCAAGAATAGGCTATAATTTTTCACGTAATAGAGGTCGTACTGCAACTTCTGCTTGGAGTCTTCTTCCGATGCCCCGTAAGGGTAACCGATCTGTGCCCAGCCAGTAATACCCGGCTTAACCATATGACGATCATTAAAGTAGGGAATATTTTCTGCCAACTGCTCCACAAACTCTGGACGCTCTGGACGTGGCCCTACAAAGCTCATATCACCTCGAAGCACATTAATTATTTGGGGCAACTCGTCAATGCGCGTTTTACGGATAAACTTCCCTACCGCCGTGACCCGGTTGTCATTTTCACTGGCCCACTGCGCACCATTTTTCTCGGCATCCATGCGCATACTACGGAACTTGATCACTTCGAAGGGCACTCCCATTTCACCTACCCGAAACTGTTTATAAAAAACTGTACCGCGCCCTTTTGATTCGATAAATATCGCCATCATAGTTAACAACATAATTGGCCACACTACCAACAGCATTGCCAGACTAGTACTTAAATCAACACTGCGTTTAATTGCGTCTCTAAGTAACCCTGACTTAAATCCATCAGAAAAAATCATCCAACCAGGGCTGATAACATCCAGGCGCAGAACCCCCAGTTGACGTTCAAAAAAAGTCGGCAGATCAATGACCCGAGTCCCCCGCATTTTACACTCCAGCAGTTCATCGACAGGTAACGTTTTGCGTCGATCAATGATAGCCACAACCAGTTCATCTATAAAATTAGTCTCTACCATTTCAAAGAGTGAGCCCTTCTTCTTTAGGATCTTTTCACCCTCGACTAACTCCTCCTCATCGCTCACATTGACAAAGCCGATGATAGTGCAGCCACGACAATCTGACTTACGGCGTAGTTTTGCTACTTCCAGTGCTGCATCACCAGTCCCCAAGACCAGGATTCGCCTATTCAAATATTTTTGGTCTGCCACTTTGAAAAAAATAAAACGAAAAAGCGCGATGCCAACAAATGAGATAAGAACTGCTGTACACACAACATCCCAACTCAACTCAATACCTGGCAAGATAGAAAAAATACCGTATACCAATAAACCACCAATCAATAAAGCGAGTGCAATACGTAGCAACCAATCAGCTGTTTTGCAGCTCAACCTGCGCCGATACAGCCCCATAGCCATTAAAGAGCTAAAAATCACCAGAAGTAACAGGCTGGCATTCGAAAAAGTTGGGCTTATCAAGTGAATTACCGTACTGTCTGGTAATAAAACCCCAAGCAAGGCATCTGCCAAAAAAAGAGCGGATATCAACAATAGTGACTCTAACACGCCCAGTAACAACAGAGATGTTGGAACATAATGTTTAAATATTCTAACCATACCGGAACACTCAACCTTCTAACTTAAATTACATTTAAGTGATGAATAAAAAATCAATCAAAAGCACTCATATTGCTCACTTCAATAGGGTGCCTGCAGGAAATATACGCAATTATTTACACATCAACCAATGACGTTATTCCTTCACTTAGAGGTGTATCAGGTAACATACCGATAAGCTTCTTCAACTCTTCCGGTGAAGATAGGGAGTGCCGAATATCACCAGACCTTGCTTTAGAGAAGCTTTTTTCTACCGATTTTCCTGCTGCTGACTCAATGGCCTGAATCATCTCATTTAATGAAGTTGAGCTACCCGAGCCCACATTAACCACATGTGCGGACAAGTCGGGCTTGTCGATTGCGGCAGTTAATATTTTGACCAAGTCCTTAACAAAGACAAAGTCCCGGGTCTGTTCGCCATCACCATAAATAGTTATCGGTTTGTTCTGGGAAATACGGCTGGTGAAAATACTGATGACCCCGGAGTAGGGGGAGTTGGGATCCTGCCGGGGCCCATAGATATTGAAGAAACGAAAGGCACAATATTTCAAACCAAACTGGCGGTGGTAAAAGTCAAGATAGTATTCACCAGCCAGTTTGTCAGCTGCATAGGGGGTCATCGGCTTTTTGGGTGTGGACTCAACCACCGGAAGTACTTCTGTATCACCATAAATGGCCGCCGATGAAGCGTATATTACGCGCTCAACCTGATTCTTTCGTGCCGCCTCCAGCACATTGAGCGTACCATCAAAGTTGGTTTTATGGGTCTCTACAGGTTCGTCAACAGATGCTTGAACCGAGGCAACTGCGGCAAGATGCACAATTGCATCAACCCCCTTGGTACACTGCTCAACCAGTGTCGCATCAGCCACACTCCCCTCAATCACTTCCAGCTGAGCATTTTTTATCGGTAGGTTACTCTGTTTTCCGGTAGAAAAATCATCCAGAACACGAACAAAAACCCCTTTTTCAAGTAAATTATCGATAAGATTTGAACCGATAAAACCTGCACCGCCTGTTACTAAAACCTGCATTACAATCCCTTTAACATTTTTCAAAAAAATAACTGTGTTATCTGTTATTTTTTATACAATTTTTATATCATTTAAGTGCTCCGCCGTAGCCACTTCGACTATCCATCGGCAGAAACCCCACGATCATAACAGAATTATATTTAGAGATCTTTGCATGAACATGAAATAGGACGCTAGAGAAGATAGAAAAAACTTACACTATTTCCCCACTTAACTATCCCGTTTTGTGACATCAGGATAAAGTTCATTCAGTGCAATTGAGCGACTATCATCCATTACCATTCGTGCATGCATGCGCCGCAGCTGACGTGGTTCTTTTACACCACAGGAGTGGGCAATCACCCCCACCTCCCTCAACATATTTTCCACATAGTCTTTTACCCGCTCGGACTTAAGCTCCGAGACCAAACCCCGTTGTAATTTGGGGTTATGGGTGGCAATCCCGGTGGGGCAACTGTTTTTATTGCACTGCAGCGCCTGAATACAGCCCATGGAAAACATAAAGCCCCGTGCAGAGGTGATAAAATCGGCCCCGACACACAGTGCCCAGGCAAGATCAGCCGGGGTGATCAATTTACCAGATACAATAATTTTTACTCGATCCCGCAACCCATACTCATTTAGCTTATCCACCAGCGCCGGCAGGCTCTCTTTTATGGATAACCCCATGTAGTCGATCAGTGACATCGGTGCGGCACCGGTACCACCATCAGCGCTATCGAGAGTAATAAAGTCGGGTGCCGATGCTGGCCCCCGTGCCACGATCTCCTTAAAAAACCGATCCAGCCACTTCACATGCCCCAGCACCATTTTAAAGCCCACCGGTTTACCGGTAACACGGCGTACCCGATCAATCATATCCAGCAATTCACCGTCACCATTAATATCTTCATGGCGATTAGGACTTAGTGAATCTTGGCCCAAAGAAATTCCTCGAATGGCCGCAATTTCAGGTGTGATTTTAGCCGCAGGGAGAATGCCACCTTTACCTGGCTTGGCTCCTTGACTCAGCTTAATTTCAAACATTCGAACCTGTTCAATTGCTGAGATTTCGCGCAGTTTTTTATCGCTCAGGTTACCTTCATCATCCCGCACACCGTATTTGGCAGTGCCTATCTGAAACACCAGGTCACAACCGCTCTCCATATGATAAGGGGAGATTGCACCTTCACCAGTATTAAGCCAACAGTTAACCTTTAGTGCGCCATAAGAGAGCGCTTGTACTGCCGGTTTTGAAATCGCGCCGTAACTCATTCCGGAGATATTAAACAGCGATTTCGCCGTATAGGGATAGAGGCAGTCAGGGCCAATGGTCAACGAAGGTGTTGCAACGCTGTCCCTATCCAGACTAGGAAACGGGCAGTTGGCAAACAGAATCGTACCCGGAGGGCGAAGATCACGAGTTGAGCCGAAGGCGACCGTATTGTCGACATTTTTTGCAGCACGGTAGACCCAGGAGCGTTGCGCGCGGTTAAACGGCATCTCCTCCCGGTCCATGGCAAAAAAGTATTGGCGGAAGAACTCTCCCAGATGCTCAAAGAAGTAGCGAAAACGACCAATAACCGGATAGTTCCGGCGTATGGTATGGGTCTTCTGAGTCACATCGATAATATAGATAACAATCAGCGCCAACAGACCCAGGCCAACAGCAAAAACAAATAGCGATGAGAGAATATCCAAAACAAAAGTGGTTTGTTGCTGAAAGCCATTTGCTGCCACTACCTTATCTCCCTTTTACTATCTGAATTGCTATACAGAGACCATTCAATGACCCTGGTAAAGCTCCGCCACTTGATCTGCATAATATTCAACAATTCGTTTGCGCTTGAGCTTGAGCGTTGGTGTAATCAACCCCAGCTCAATACTCCAGGGTTCGAGGTCACAATGAACACGACGAATCTGTGCATAACCGGGAAACTCCTCTATCTGTTTTGAGACCCGCTGCAGTATCAGTGCCTCCAGCTTCTCATCACCCAGTGCAATATTTAGCTTCTCAAGCTGCTCCGGATTCAGCACTGCAACCAGACTGAGGTAGGGCCGCCCCTCACCAATCACCATGCACTGCTCAAACAGCGGATCCATTGTGATCGCCATCTCCATATCAGCAGGGGGCACTTTTTCACCATTGGAGAGCACAATAATTTCCTTCAAGCGCCCGGTAATGGTCACCACACCCTCATCAATACGCGCCTTATCACCGGTGTGCAACCACCCCTGCTCATCAATAATGTCACGGGTCGCCTGTGGATTATTCCAATAACCCAGCATGATGCAGTCACCGCGTGTCAGCAGCTCATCCTTCTCACCAATCATCACCTCCACCCCATCCAGAGTTTCACCCACACTGGTGGGAATGTTGTTATTGTCACGACAGACGCTGATCACTGGACTGGTCTCTGTTAACCCATAGCCCTGCCGTAAATTGAGTCCAAGGCCGATAAAAGTTTTCGCCACATCCGGCGAGAGTGGCGCACCACCACAAATGGCCACTTTAATTCGTCCACCCAGTTTTGCCATGATTTTACCGGCAACCAGCTTGTTCAGCAGTGGCCATGCCAAAAAACTCACATGCCAGCCACCCCGCCCCTGGGCAAACAGAAAGCGCTGCCAACCCACATTGACCGCTGCGGCAAAGAGCTTACCGGCAACCGGTGGCTTTTCCGCCAGCTGTGCACTGATTTTGGCATACACCCTCTCATAGATACGCGGCACTGAAACCAGTACAGTGGGACGAATAGTCAATAGATCTTCAGCCAGCAGCAAAACTGAACGGGCATAAGCTACTTCAGCACCCAAAATCATCGGAATATAGTAGCCCGCCATACGCTCAAACATATGTGACAGCGGTAGAAAAGAGAGAAACAGATCGTTGTGATCAAGGTCCGCCGTTGCCGCACCACTAAACGAATTAACTAGCAGGTTTTTATGACTCAGCATCACCCCTTTAGGCCGCCCGGTGGTACCCGAGGTGTAGACAATCGAACACATCTCATCAGGTTCTGCCCCCTCGGCAATCAATCCATCCGCATCATCCGGCAACCACTCATCCAGTGAAATCAAACGCGAAGGTAGCGGTGGTGAACCTTCTCGGCACGGTGCCACCGTCACAATCCGCAGCAAACCATCCAGTTGAGCGTGGATCGGCTTAAGCTGTTGCCAGTGTTCTTCACCACCACATACCAACAGCCTGATTCCTGCATCCTGTAGAATAAATGCGACGTTGTCGGGGCGGTCATTGGTATAGAAGGGGACGATCACCAGCCCCAGTCCCATCGCTGCCTGTTCACAGCAGACCCAGGCACGGCTATTATTCAGCATCACCGCCACCCGATCACCGCGACGCAGGGATTCATTTGAAAAGGCGACTTGCCAGCGTGCAACCTCGTGGCCTATTTCAGCCCAGCTACTACTCACCCACTGGTCTGACTCCTGGTCATACTCCCGATAGGCGGCAAGTTCCGGGGTTCGTGCCACCCGCTCACGAAACAGACCGTCTAGGGTGGTGACTTCATTAGATTTGATGGTGTTATGGCTCATGGCAACGGTTCCTTTACCAACTGGCATCTGGCGCAAAACGCTCACCGTGCGCCTGTTGTAGGTGATCTAGACGTGATTTAAGCTGTTCACGCCCCTGCTTTGCAGTGTAGTTCATCGGCCCACCCCGGAATGGGGCAAAACCGGTACCAAAGATAATACCGGCATCCAGCAGGTCACTATCCTCGACCACCCCTTCACGCAGGCAGGCCATCGCCTCATTCACAAAGCGCAAAATCATACGGTCGGTTAAATCATCTGGTGGCGGAGTGCCGGTATCGCTCGGCTTCACCGGCTTGCCCTTTTTGTATTGATAGAACCCTTCACCGCTTTTACGCCCCAACTGCCCGGCGGCAACCATGGTGCGCAATTTTTCCGGTACCTCACCACCCAACTCCTGGGAGAGGATTTCTGCCACATGCAGGCAGATATCGAGCCCAACCGTGTCTGCCAGCTCAATCGGCCCCATCGGCATACCAAACTTGGTCGCTGCCTGGTCGATCAATACCGCAGGCACCCCTTCCGACACTAACACCACTGCTTCGATCAGGTAGGGCATCAGTATCCGGTTAACCAGAAAACCGGGGGAGCTTTTTACCGGCAGAGGCAATCGACCAATTTGTTTGCTAAAGGCGCACCCCGCATCAATTAGTGTTGCATTTGATTGCGCACCGCGCACAACCTCCACCAACTGCATCTGCGCCACCGGGTTAAAAAAGTGCAGACCAATCAAGCGGGAGGGGTCATCCAAAACTTCGCTAATGGTCTCCAGTGGAATACTGGAGGTGTTGGTTGCCAATAACGCATCTGGCTTGGCCTTCGACTCCACCTCTTTGAAAAGCTGCTGCTTGGCTTCAACATTCTCAAAAATCGCCTCGATAATTACATCCGCCCCGGCGATTCCACGTCCTTCGATATCAGGCATCAGGCGATCCATCGCATCACGCACCTTGAGCGGATGCTTTAACTTCTTCTTAAACAAGCCATGCGCTCGCCCTATCGCCCGTGCTATCACCTCGTGACTGCGATCCTGCAATGTCACCTCCAGTCCCTGCATAGCACACCAGGCAGCAATATCACCACCCATCACACCACCGCCAATCACGTGCACCCGTTCGGCTTTAAAGTCACTTTTACTGCCCAGCCCTTTCATACGCTCCTGTAAAAAAAAGAGCCGAATCAGGTTCTGTGCGGTATCCCCCATCACCAGACGGGCAACAGAGATCGCCTCCTCCTTCATCATCACTTTGGGATCAGAGCCATACTTCTCCCACAAATCAATCACCGCATACGGGGCGGGGTAGTGATCCTGACGTGCTTTTTTTGCCAGCTTTCTGCGCATCATGCCAGCCAATAATGGACGCAACAGTCCATTATTACTCCACGCCCGCCAGCCACTCGCTTTTTTGCGTGCGGGCTTCTGCTTCAGTAGCTGGCTTGCCGCTGTCAATTTATGACGTTCCGGCACTGCATGGTCAACAACCCCCACCTTGGCAGCCGCTTTAGCACTCAGGGCACGCCCACTCAACATCAAATCCATCGCCGCCGGTGCACCAATCAATGGTGGCAGGCGCACCGTACCACCAAACCCTGGATGAATACCTAGCTTAACTTCTGGCAAACCCAGTTTAGTTTTTGGATCATCAACCGCGATACGATAACGACAAGCCAGTGCCAATTCCATACCGCCGCCAAGACAGAAACCCTGAATCAACGCCACGGTCGGACAGTGCAGCGCCTCCAGACGATCAAATACTGCTTGTGCTCGTCGCACCAGAGCAAAGCCGTCATCCTGATCTTGCAGAGTGGTGAATTCATTAACATCTGCCCCGGCGATAAAACCACTGGTTTTTCCCGAAATGATCACCACACCAGCAGGTTTATCACCTTCAATCTCCTCCAGCAGTTCATCCAACTCTTCGATAACCGTTCGACTGAGTACATTTGCCTTGGATTCAGCTTTGTCGATATAGAGCCAGATAATCTCATCGCTATCCTGTTCTTTGCGCCAATGTTGATAGACCTTTTGCTCACTCATGACCGCACCCCCTCCCTCTCAATCAACATGGCGCCACCTTGGCCACCACCAATACAGAGACTGGCGATACCCCGTTTGGCATCGTTTCGTTTAAGCACCTGCAACAGATGCAATACAATGCGCGCACCACTGGCACCCACCGGATGCCCTAGGCTCACCCCACCACCATCGATATTCAAGCACGCTTCATCAATAGCACCCAGAGCCGCTGGCAAACCCAGAAACTGCTGGCAGTAATCATCATCCTGCCACGCGGCAACACAGGCCAACACTTGGGCGGAAAAGGCTTCGTTAATCTCCCAGTAATCCACGTCATCTACCGATAATTGGTGCCGCTGCATGATCGGCGACATGGCGTGGGCGGGGCCGAGCCCCATCTCCGCAGGTTCCAGTGCCGCCCAGTGGCTGTCCACAATGCGACCCAGCACCGGTAGATCATACTTTTCAACCGCCTCAGCACTGGCCAGCACCAGCAGGGTGGCTCCATCGGTAATCTGCGCACTGTTAGCCGCCGTCACCTTGCCAAAGTGACGATCAAATACCGGCTTTAACTTGGCCAGCTTTTCAACACTGCAATCCGCACGGACACCATCATCTGCTTGATAGAGATTGCCCTTGTTATCGTAGATTGGAATAATTTCATCCATCCAACCCTGCTCTTGCGCGTGGGCCAAACGGTGATGGCTACGAGCGGCATATTCATCCATCGCCTGACGGGAGATACCAAAACGGTGGGCAATAATCTCTGCTGTCTGCCCCATGCCCAGACCATTGATCGGATCAGTGAGACCACAAACCAGGCCGATAATCGGCTTAAGGTGCCCGGGCCTCAGCTTGGTCAATACCTTGGCTTTATCCAGTGGTTTTTTAGCTGCGTAAAGGTCAGCCATCCAATTGACCATCGTCTCATTCAGCAGCAGTGGCGCGTAACTCATCGCCTCAACCCCACCCGTCAGCACCAGCTCAGCACGACCGCTGGCGATATTGCTTGCCGCGCAGTCTAGCGCCTGCATGCCCGAGGCGCAGTTGCGTTGAACTGTCCAGGCGGGGGTCTCGATGCCACACCCCAGACGCAACCCAATCACCCGGGCGATATTAGCCTCATTGGGGCCGGGCATCACACATCCCATAATTACCTCATCGATTTCAGATGGTGCAAATGGTAGACGTGACAGCAATACTCGCCCGGCCTGCACCGCAAGATCGGCGGCACAAAAGGGGCCTGTCTTCCCCTTTGCCTTCAAAAAGGGGGTACGCGCCCCGTCTACTACATAGACGGGACGGGCCAAATGTGTTGTTCCGTTCGACATAAGCTAGCTCCTAATGTAGAACCTGGATCCTGCAAGCGATACCACTCACCCAGCACAAACTTTTGATTCGTATAGCGATATGAAGCTTTTCAGCAATCACAACAAGGATTACGTTCAAAGTTGTCATTCGCTCTACGAATTAATATCTTGCACTGCGCAAGCACGATCACTTACAGGATCCAGGTAGCAAATCTTCATGACTGAAATCGTCCACCTGAATTACCTTCCAGCGCGCCTCAACCGCCTCCTTCACGCTATCCGCTTCATCGGCGGTAATTAACCCTCTCTCCAACGCCTGTTCAGCTTGCAGCTCTTTGCCACCGGCATCAATTTCACCCTGTTTCAGCAATTTTCGAAGTTTACGCTCCACTGGCTCTGCGGCGATAACCTTAACCAGTGCATCATCCAGTCGGGCAAGCTGTTCATCCTCCGCCTCGGGCAGATAGATACCATCAGTGAGACGCTCTCTAGCATCAGACGAAGCAAGAATCACCGTTGCAACTCGATGCCCCAGCTCGTCACTGGGAACGCGATAACGCATACCCAAGGGGAAGACCACCGCCCGCATCAGATAAGCAGCCGGACGGTTGGGAAAGTTACGCAAAAACTCATTCAGGCTCTCCTGTATCTGATAGAGCGCATCTTCACAGGCCCACTGCATCAGCGCCTTATCCTCCGCAGGACGACCCTGATCATGGTAGTGTTTGAGAACCGCAGAGGCGAGGTAGAGCTGACTCAACACATCTGCCAGACGACCCGATAATTTTTCACGCCGCTTCAACGAACCACCCAGCACCAACATCGCCACATCGGCCACAAAAGCAAATGCGGCACTCATGCGGGTGAGTTGCTGATAGTAGCGTTTATCTGACCCCACGCTGGGGCTGGCGGCCAGCTTGCTGCGGGTGAGCGCCAAAAAAAGCGCCCGCGAAGCATTGCTGACCGTAAAGCCAATGTGTCCAAACAGTGCCTTATCAAAGCGCTCCAAATCATCACTGTGACACGACTGAATCTCTTCGATCACGTAGGGGTGACAACGAATCGCCCCTTGCCCGAAGGTGATCATGGTGCGGGTAAGAATGTTTGCCCCCTCCACGGTGATCGCAATCGGGATCGACTGATAGGGGCGTGCCAGCAGGTTTTGTGGCCCCATGCAGATACCGCTGCCCCCCTGCACGTCCATCGCATCATTCAACACCTCCCGCATGCGTTCAGTCATGTTGTATTTCACAATCGCCGAGATAACCGCTGGTTTCTCACCCTGATCAATCGCCGTCGCCGTCAACGTGCGGGCAGCCTCCATCATATAAGTGCTACCGGCAATACGGGTCAGCGCCTCTTCAACCCCATCAAACAGGCCGATCGGTGTTTTAAACTGCTGGCGAATACGGGCATAGGCACCAGTTGCCCGGCACGACAATTTACCTGCACCGGTGGAGAGTGCCGGTAGCGAAATAGAGCGCCCCGCAGCCAAACACTCCATCAGCATACGCCACCCCTGCCCCGCCATCTTGGGCCCACCAATCACCCACTCCATCGGAATAAAGACATCATGCCCCTGGTTAGGTCCGTTCATAAAGACCATATTCAACGGATAGTGACGTCGGCCAATGACGACACCGTCGGTGTCGGTGGGAATCAGCGCACAGGTAATCCCCAGCTCAGGTTTATCACCCAACAACTGATCCGGGTCGTAGAGCTTGAACGCCAAGCCGAGAATAGTCGCCACCGGGCCGAGCGTAATATAGCGTTTGTTACAATTGAGACGAATACCCAACACCTCTTCACCATTAAACTCACCCCGACAGACAATGCCCTTATCTGGCATTGCCCCGGCATCACTGCCATTTTCCGGCCCAGTGAGTGCAAAACAGGGCACCTCCTCACCACTGGCTAAGCGTGGCAGGTAGTAATCGCGCTGCTCTTCAGTACCGTAATGGAGTAGCAGTTCACCCGGCCCCAACGAGTTGGGTACCATCACTGTTACCGCAGTGGTAATTGAGCGGCTGGCAATTTTACTCACTACTGCCGAGTGGGCCAGTGCTGAAAATGCCAAACCACCGTACGATTTGGGGATAATCATCGCAAAAAAACCATTATCCTTAATAAACTGCCACACCTCAGGTGGCAGATCTTTGTGTTCGTGGGTAATTGCCCAATCATCCAGCATCGCGCATAGCTGGTTCACCGGCCCATCCAGAAAAGCTTGCTCCTCTTTATTCAGTGTCGAGGTGTCAATTTTCAGCAACTTCTCCCACTCAGGCTTGCCGCTGAACAGATCACCATCCCACCACACGGTACCCGCATCCAGCGCCTCTTGCTCTGTCTGGCTAAGTGCTGGCAATACCCGTTTAAAGAATATCAGCGCTTTGGTGCTCACCAAGGCCTGTCGCAACGACGGCACGTTAAGCGGCACCAGCACCACCAGTGTCGCCAACCACAAAAAGACCAGCAGCCAACCACTGGTGCCAATCCAACTGATAAAGATCAACACAGCGAGCAGCGCGCCACTCGCCATCAGCATCGAAAGACGGTGGTAACTGACCGCCCAGATGGTCGCAATAAAAAGAAGTAGCGCTAAAAGTGTACTCATGGCGTTAGCCTCCCGCTGACTTAGTGTCGAGTGTCATTGTTTTATCGTTCTTTACTGTCGTAACGTATCTATTTTCACTATCGCCCTACTGTGGTCTCTTCCCCCGGTAAGGGTGGCACAAAACAGTCCCCTTTGGCATTGCAGACCAGGCCCTTTTCATCCCATGGTAGTTGGCGGTAAACCGCCAAGTCATCAAAGCCCATGAAAGGGTATTTAACAATTTCAAAATAGGGTGAACAGTCATAATCACTGGGTTTGTAGAGCCGCGTATTACGTTTGTAAAGTCGATAGTTCCCGTCCTCCTCCTTGTGAATAACCGGAAGAATTGGGTAATGTACATGGTTAAATGCCGAAGCGATCATGGTGGAGCAGACTGTCTTGGTTGGAAACCCTGCATTGTGCTCAAACAGTGTTGAGCGCCAGCGCCTAGGGAGAATGCCGTAGGGGAAAAGGAATCGGGCTAGGTCAAGCATCTGCCGAAAGTCATATTCAACCCCAAGGTGTAGCACCACATGTTTAAGCACCGCCTGTATATCAGGACGAGAGAGCCCCTTGGGGCGGCAAACCCGCAAATGTTCGCCACGGTAAGCATCCAACGGAGTCACAATGGTGCCTTTGCCGAGGATAGGTTCGATCAATAGTTGCGTATTCGGGTCGCCATCGTAGTGACTCGCCACCAGCTTGCGCAGTTCTGGGTCATCAATATCGTGTAGGCGTCCCACATAGATGGCGGAGTGTGTCCAGATACTCTGGGTAATGGTTTTTATCACCTGGCTGACCCGACTGCGCCCCTCCACTAACAGGACATCACAAGGGCGGGCTTCGAAGGCAAGGCGATCAAAATCGCACAGTGGCACATCTTGAGTCTCATACTCATGATTCAGCCACTCCGCCAACCATTTACTACAGCGTGCCTTCAACCCCATTTGCTACCCATTATTGCTACTGATATTTTGCTGAATTACAGCCGTTCGATGCTCTCCACTGGGAGTATGCTTCCTTCACGATAGCGGCGAAGTGGTTCTTTACTGAAGCATTTTCCAGCTGAAAAACAGTATCTTGTATCAACACTGACAGATACCTATAATGGCGCGCAGCCTGATCTACCCATTTATAACCAGCCACTTAAAATGGTGGCCAAGGTGGCTTGATGTACGAAGTATTGGCCCAAATGGCCGGTTTAATCCTTTGCGGTATCTTTTGGCGCATAAAACAGCCCATGGGGTTGGCGGCAGATGATGTGCGTGTTCGCCTCACTAGTCTGGTGTACAACATGCTGTTGCCTGCATTGGTACTGCTGGTTCTGTGGCGTGCGCCGCTGGATCTGGATGTGATAAAAATTGCCATTGTTGCCGCCGCAGGTGTCCTGACGGGCATACTTTTAGGCCGTATTATCTATGGCTGGATGAATGTTTCAGGTGCGGTTGCCGGGGCCATGATCATCGCCTCCGGTTTTCCTAATGCCACCTACCTTGGTCTACCGGTACTCGAAGCCACACTGGGTGAATGGTCACGTAGCGTGGCCGTTCAATACGACCTGTTCGCCTGCACCCCGTTACTCCTGACTGTTGGCATGATGGTGGGGGCAGCCTACGGTGATGGAAAAAAAGAACAACATCCGCTGTACGCCATGCTCAAAGTTCCACCCCTTTGGGCTGCCATCG
>Ga0256834_1001687_pt1 | contig 14652 bp, 16 predicted proteins | sample 4281140metaG_FD_190536 | JGI IMG/M metagenome (GOLD analysis project Ga0256834, IMG submission 190536) | Hydrothermal vent microbial communities from East Pacific Rise, Pacific Ocean - 4281-140 | ecosystem: Environmental > Aquatic > Marine > Hydrothermal vents | place: Pacific Ocean: East...
CTAGTCGCAGGGCATAGCCTTTTTGAGATAGAGTTTATTGCTATAGCTGTATATTATTTTATTTGGCAAGTACCACACTTTTGGTTACTTGTGATGTTGTTTCATGGAGACTATAAAGATGGTGGATATCCAACTGCTATGCGACTATTTGGTGAGGGTACACTTCAACGGCTTACTTTTGTGTGGCTAGTGTTAACCATACAAGCAGGTATATTTATGGTGTATACGTTTAATGTGTATTCCTATGTCACGGTGCTACTCTCGGTTGCACTTGGTATATGGGCGTTTATTACAGCTATGCATTTACTTAAAAGAGAGTTTCAACTTTCAGATGCACGGGCGATATTTTGGAAGATTAATGCCACTTTTTTAGGTGTCATCATACTTTTAAGTATCGATGAATATATTAAACATCATATATAACATACTTCATAAATAGCAGATTTTTTGCTATTAACCACTAGTTTATAAAATACTACTACACTTTTAAATATTATTTCAAGGAAACATGATGAAAGAACAACACTATACACTTAAAAATATTTTAGAGAGTGTTTTTAAAGAAAAAAATCACATACTTACAAAGAGACTTATTTATGATAATGCACCTTTTGGTGGATTAGACAGTAAGTGGATAAAAATTTCTTTTTTCATATTACCATTTTTGATGTATGCCGCTATTTTTAACGAGATGTCTTTTGCTGAGTTAGGTATAGCACAGGCAATTGTATTTTATATTATATTACTTGTATTCGCTATGCAAATTATTGTTGGAGTATCATATTATAATAATAAAAAGGTTGTAAAAATTGCTTCAGAATTATGGAAGGGGTATTTCCCTGAGATAGACTTTAAAATGATTATATCATCAGGAACTACACCCTATATGGATTTTAAAAAACACTATGCAGAGGCACTTAATGATGGACTTAAGAATGATGATTTAACAAAAAGACTTCATGAGACCTTTATCCAGATGGAAGAAGAAAATAGTGTGCTTGTAGATGCAATGCGTAAAGATAAAAAAAAGAAAGAGGGTAAATAAGATGTTTCAAAAATTATTGGTCATAGTACTATTTGGATTTACAGTCCTGCAATCTAATGAGTCAAACTTAAAATCTCAATGTGATGATAGTAATGCAACAGCTTGTTATATGTATGCATTACCGATGATAAGTGGTGATAATGCCAAAATCCAGGATGTGAAAGAAAAAGGGATGAGTTTTATACGTAAGGCATGTATTTTAGGTGAAGAGAGAGCTTGTGATAAAATGGGTGATAATTATTATCAAGATGAAAATTATCGTATAGCTATGCCCTATTTAGAAAAGTCTTGTGCCCGTGGCATAAAGTTTGCTTGTGAAGCAATGGGAACTATATTTCGTGATGGTCATGATATTAGAGCTGATGATGTGAAATCAAGAGAATTTTATGAAAAGGCATGTGCATTAAAGAGTGGCGATGCCTGTTTTAGCGTTGCTATTATTTATCGTGGTGGCTTTGGGGTTGAAAAAAATAGGGCACAAGAGAAAGCATTTTACAAAAAAGGGTGTGATGCTGAATTGAAAGTAGGGTGTGATAGATTTAAAGAACTAGACAATGAAGACAAAGGTATTGAGACAGGTCTTTGGGTGAGTATTAAGGCATGGTTCAAATAAAATATGACTTTTACTGCAATAATAGGAGAGAAATACTCTTATTGTTATCAATGATTTTTATGAAGTATCCTGATTTTTTTAGTGATTTAAGTAGAGTAAAATTACGTCATTTACAATAAAGTTACTCAATTTTATACATATCTTCCTATTCTTGACTTAGATTAAGTATTTGACTTCAAAAACATCTTATAATTATTATTGAATGTTGTAATATCTACAACATAGAATTTATACAAGGGGGTATGCATGCAATCAAATGCAGCATTGGAATATGATTATTCACTGGCAAAAAAGTTTACATTTTTAACTATTTTGTTTGGTTTTTTAGGTATGTTAGTTGGTACGCTTATCGCGGCTCAAATGGCATTTCCTGAATTAAATTATCTATTAGGTGAGTATGGAACTTTCTCTAGACTACGTCCTGTACATACTAACACAGTAGTATTTGGATTTACAGTATCTGGAATATTTGCCACATGGTTTTATTTAGGGCAAAGGGTCCTTAAAGTATCTATGGCTGAGTCTAAATTTTTGATGGTTCTTGGGAACATTCAATTTTGGCTATATTTTATAGGTGCATTAGCCGCAACTATATCTCTTCTTTTGGGGTATTCTACAGCAAAAGAGTATGCTCAGTATGAATGGCCATTTGATATTGTTGTTGTAATTATATGGGTACTTTGGGGTGTAAATATGATGGGACTTATAGGAATTAGAAGAGAAAAAGCTCTTTATATTTCTGTATGGTACTACCTAGCATGTTTTCTTGGTATCGCTATGCTTTACCTTTTTAATAACATGGAAATCCCTACATACTTTGCTTCTGGTGGACTAGGAGACCCCTTACATTCGGTTTCTATGTATGCAGGAACCAACGATGCTCTCGTACAGTGGTGGTATGGACATAATGCGGTTGCATTTGGATTTACTGTACCAATTGTAGGTATGATTTATTACTTCCTTCCAAAAGAATCTGGACAAGCGATTTATTCATATAAGCTTTCTTTACTTTCATTCTGGGGACTTATGTTTGTTTACCTTTGGGCTGGTTCACACCACCTTTTATGGTCAACAGTTCCAGATTGGATGCAAACAATGGGATCAGCATTCTCTGTAGTACTTATCTTGCCTTCATGGGGATCAGCGATTAACATGCTCCTTACTATGAAAGGTGAGTGGAATCAGCTAACAGACAATCCATTGATTAAATTTATGGTACTTGCATCTACATTCTATATGCTCTCAACCATTGAAGGACCTATCCAAGCGATTAGATCAGTCAATGCTATTGCGCACTTTACAGACTGGATTCCAGGTCACGTACATGATGGTGTTCTTGGTTGGGTTGTATTTATGATTATGGCTTCTATTTTCCATATGGCACCACGCATGTTCAAAAAAGAAATTTACTCTAAGAAACTTATGGAAGCACAGTTTTGGTTACAAACTACAGCTGTTGTTTTGTACTTCACATCTATGTGGATTGCAGGCATTACGCAAGGTATGATGTGGAGAGCAGTAGATGAATATGGTAACTTAATGTATTCATTTATCGATACTGTAACGGTACTTCATCCATACTATGCAATTAGAGCACTTTCAGGTGTGATGTACCTAGCTGGTTTCATCATGTTTGCTTACAATATATATAAAACTATGACTTCTGGTAGAGAACTTACAGAAGAACCACAGTTTAGAACGCCTATGGCTTAAGGGAGGTAAAATATTATGTTTCATTGGTTAGAAAACAATCCATTTTTTATGGCAGCAGGTATTTCCATAGTTATCTCTTTTGCAGGACTTATTGAAATAGTCCCAAATTTTGCTCAATCAGGAAAACCCCTAGTTGATATGAAGCCACGTACAGTACTTGAGCTTGCAGGTAAAAATGTCTATATGAAAGACAATTGTTTATCTTGTCACTCACAAATGATTCGTCCATTTAAATCTGAGACAGATCGTTATGGTGACTATTCACTTTCTGGTGAGTATGCTTATGACAGACCATTTCTTTGGGGTTCAAAAAGAACTGGTCCAGATCTTCACCGTATAGGTAACTACCGTACAACAGATTGGCACGAGGCTCACATGCTGAATCCACCTAAAATTGTACCTGGTTCTATTATGCCTGCGTATGACCATCAGTTTGAAAATATTGCTGATATTGAAACAGCATTTGCTGAAGCAGTAACAGTTAAAAATGTTTTCCATACGCCATATGGTCCAGAGATAAAACGTGGACAAGAAGCGTGGGAAGCACACAAACCTAAAATACTTGAAGATGCAAAAAAGATTGCAGCTGATATGAAAGATGAGAGAGTCAAAGCCGCAATAGCTGAAGGTAAAGTACCAGAAGTTGTAGCACTTATTGCTTATCTTAATAGTTTAAAGTAAGAGTATAAAATGGATATGGATCTTAGAAACTTACAAGGATATGCAAGTTTCTTTATGACTATTTTCTTAGTGATTATGTTGTATGGGTATATTATACATCTATATAGATCTGAAAAAAAAGGTGAGCGGGATTATGAAAAATATGGGCGTATTGCACTCGATGATGAGATAGACAGTACTCCTGTAGAAGACAAACCTGCATCCCAAAGATATAAAAAGGAGGATAAATAATGAATGGATTAATGATAAAATCATTGGCATTTTCAGCACTATTAATCATAGCTACCATTGCTGTGGTAATGAGTCTAGATATTGATATTGTAGGAGATTCTGTTAATGCAATAACAATGGGTGGTGCTATAGCGATTGCAGTACTTACAGCTGCTGTATCAGTTAAATACATCAACCAGATGAAAACTGACACTGCAAGTGGTGAACTAGCAGATGAAAATTGGGATGGTATAGGTGAATATAAAAATGAACTTCCCTCAGGTTGGGCATATAGCTTTTTAGCAGTATTTATGTGGTCAATGTGGTATGGTTTCTTTGGTTATCCTATTAATGCATATTCTCAAATAGGTGAATACAATGAAGAAGTACTTGCATATAATGCTAAGTTTGAAGACACACACAAAAATGCAGATGCAGCAACACTTAAAGAGATGGGTGAGTCTATCTTTTTAGTACAGTGTTCACAGTGTCATGGTGCAACAGGTGATGGACTCTCAGGTAGAGCCCAAGACTTTACAGCACGTATGAGTAAAGAGCAAGTTTTAGATGTAATTAACAATGGTGCAAATCAGCTTGGTTATGCTATGGGAGCTATGCCTGCAGGTATGGCATCTGGCACAGATGCTGAAGATATAGCCGCATATATTGCTGGTGGACTTCAGGGTGAAGTACCTGCTTCGTATGCAGCATGTACTTCATGTCATGGTGCAGATAGTAAAGGCAATAATGGCATGGCACCTAACTTGGTATCATATGATGCTGCTTTGGTTAACCATACATTGCAAAACGGTAAAAAAGGCATCATTGGTAAAATGCCATCATTTAAGACACTTATTACACCAGTACAAGAAAAAGCATTGACTGCCTATATACAGTCATTGTCAAATTAAGGAGTTAAAATGGCAGAAAATACAAAAAGATCAGTATTTGGATTTCATGGCGTTTTTGGGGTTTTAATCTCAATCTTTGGGCTTCTGGCTATTTGGGCGGTACTTATGTCTCAAGCGATTGTTGTACAACGAGACGCAGCACATAACCCTTATGACCCAACACCTATAAGAGATGTAAATAATGTAAAAATGAGATCGGTAGATAATAAAAACTTTGCATTTCAACCTAAAAAGGATAAATAATGATTAAATATATGGATAAAATTCTTATAGCGTGTATGCTCTTTGCGGCAGTTGCCGCAATATATTTATCAATTACAAAAGAACACCTTTTATACGTTGGTTAAGTATGTATAATTTAAAGTCAAGGGTAAGCGTGCTTGCTATCCTTGCTTTGTATATGTTACCACTTCTACTCAATGCGACACAACTTCTTAGAAATGACCTCTTAAAAATTGAAGCAGTACAACTCATAAATGATATGGGTATAGAACTTCAAGCAAAAACTGGTGTGAATGCCTATGTGATTGCAAGTAATGAACATTTTCCTGAAAAGTTTAATTTAGTAGAGTATAGTAAGCAGTATGAAGCCAATATGAGTAAGCCCTATGTATTGTATGTGTTTGCCCCTTATGCAACAATCACGCAAAAATCTGAGGCACGTGGTAGAGTGGGAATTATTCCCTCCTCTGATACAGTAAGAGGCTTTTATGATTATGATAATGTGCGTGATGCAGGTATTAATATTGTGGCGATAAAAGATTCTAATACAGATGAAGATAAATTTAATATAGGTGTACTACAAGCATATTCTGTTCTTGCAGATAATATTGCGGAAAGTAAAGGGCTAACATTAACTAAAACCATCCCTGATGAAATGGGTACAATGGTTATGATATTAAGAATACTTGTTTATAGTGGTACTGCTGTATTATTTTGGATATTTATATTAAGACCTTATTGGTTAAGGAGAAGAGATGGTAAAGAATAGTAAAAAAACATATTGGCCACATATGATTGTCGGTTTTTTACTTTTGGCTCTCACATTAAGTTTTTGGACAGTAAAAACTGCTTCTTCTTTGCCTGTGCAAGAAGTGAATGATTATATGATGAAGTATCAACAAGCAGATATTCATATTAATGATATATTGACAAAAAAAGCTGCATTTGATGCTTTGTATAAAATAGAGATACAAAATACGCAAACTATGCTCATGATAGATAATATACACTCCAAATTACCACAGCCTAATGTCATTAAACTTTCACAAGGTAAAAATACTTTTACGTATCAGGTAAAAACCAATGATGGGAAAATAGTAAAAGATGCAAATGTAAGTTTTTTACTTACGCGACCACATACTAGAGTGGATGATGTGATGATAGAAAGTGTACCTTTTAAAGATGGTGTTTACCAGCTAAATGTAGACATTCAAAAGGAAGGTCGTTACACGCTACAGCTAAGAGCTATTATGAATGAAGAGACTATAGGATACTTACAACTCCCTGCATATCTGAAACTCTAATAAAAAGGTGTGTTCTAAAACACACCTATCTTTGATTATGTTATAATCTTTTTCATGAATAAACTCCATATATACCCCACCTCAAGAGCATTAAGAACAATAAGTACAAAGTATAAAACCCAAGATGGCTTCCTACCCACACTCATGCGTATGGATGAGTTTGAACAACGTGCCATACTGCTTGAAAATAGGATACAGGTAGACCCTCTACAACGTATATTACTTTTACGTCAAGCAGCATCGTTTGATGCCTTTGATAACTTGAAGTTAGACCTGTCTTTGGTACGATTTTTTACCAAGAGTGATGCACTGTTTAAGTTTTTTGAGGAGTTGGCAGGAGAGGGTGTAGGTTTTGGTACTTTGGCTGAGGCAGATGCCTATGCAGAGTTTGGTACACACCTTGACATACTAGAACGACTCTTGTCTAACTACCATACTTTACTAGAGGGCAAAGGGCTGACAGACAAAGCCTTCATACCTAGTAGCTACATACTCAACAAAGGTTTTTTAAGTACTTACGAAAACATAGAGATACACCTAGAGGGGTACTTAAGTCACTTTGAACTAGGACTGCTAGAAGACATAGCAAAACAAGTTTCACTCACACTTAACTACAGCACGAGCAAGTTTAATGTCAAGATGCAAGAGCGTTTTGAAACACTTGGCATCAAGCTACCAAACAACAAGCATACGAGCTTTTCTATGACAAGCAAAGAGCTACTAAACGTAGAGCCTAACGATGCCAAAGTAGAAGCCAAAGTTTACGCAGTAGAAGAACGCCAAGAGCAGATAGCCGTAGTCTTCAAAGAGATAGAACAGATGGTACAAAGTGGCATAAGCCCAGAAGAGATTGTCCTCATCTTACCCGATGAGAGTTTTAAAGAACACTTCACACTCTTTGACACCCACAACAACCTAAACTTTGCGATGGGGTATGACTACAGCAATGGACGTGTCTATAAGTCATTAGAAGCACTCTATAGGTATTGGCAGAGTAGAGATGATGAGTCTAAGAAGTTATTAGGGCGGTATGGGTTTAACATCGAGACACTAGATGCATTGGCTAGTAGTAAAAAGACAAAAGTAACAGATTTTTTTAAACTCATAGATGGATTGGGTTTACATGATAGTCCTTTGTTAGATGGAGCAAAGATAGACAATAGCAAGAAAGAGAAGTTTAATGAGAGGGTGCAAGAGAAGTATGTACACTTCACTAAAGTACTTGAAGATCAAGAGTTGCCAACAACAGAGTGGCTCTTTTTATGGCTAAAGTCACTCAGTAAAGTGACGATGGATGACGTACGAGGGGGCAAGATCACAGTCATGGGAGTATTAGAGACTAGAGGGGTGAGCTTTGAAGCAGTACTCATAGTAGACTTCAACGAAGGCATAGTCCCTGCCACGTCAAGTAAAGACCAGTTCCTTAACTCACAAGTAAGAGCCTTTGCAAACCTGCCTACCAAAAACGACAGAGAAGCATTACAAAAGCAGTACTACAAACGATTACTAGAACAAGCCAAGGAAGCTGTCATACTCTACTCTAGTTCGGACAATAAGTTACCCTCTAAGTTTCTCTATGAACTAGGCTTAGAAAAAGCAGAACAAACACAAGCACAGTTTGACCTGCTTTATGCACAGCCATCACAGATAGTAGAGGCAGAAGACCCGAAAGTAGAAGTGTTTGATGCCACAGCCATCACGTGGTCTGCTTCACGTTTGAAGACCTTTTTAGACTGTAAACGAAAGTACTACTACCGCTACATTCAAAAGCTACAAGCCAAGAAAGATGATGAGCTAAATGAAGGTGCTTTTTTACACTCACTTTTAGACCATCTACATAGAGAACAAGACAGTTACAGTTCTAAAGAAGAGATGCAAAAAAATATAGATATCTTACTAGACAAACTTCTACCCTATGACGATGCAAAGACAAACTACCAAAAGCTCTTGTGGAAAGCCAAGCTCAAAGGTTTTGTAGAAAGTCAAATAGCCCACTTCAAAGCGGACTGGAAAGTAGTAGAAAGAGAAAAAGAGTTCCAAGCAGACATAGGTGGACTAAAGTTCAAAGGACGCATAGACCGCATAGACCAAAACGCTACGCATACCCTAGTGCTAGACTACAAAAGTGGTAGCACCAAAGAAGCACAAAAGTTTAAAAACATAGAGACGTTAAATGACTTACAAATGAGCATCTATCAACAGATGTTAAGCCCTAAGTACCAAAATATCAGTTTAGCCTTTGTAAAACTTTTTGAAAACGGTGAGATAGAAGAGATAACAGCCCTTGAAGAGAAAAATGAGAGACTCTCAGATGTCATAGTAGAACTCAAACAGACTAAGAGCTTTGTGGGGGAGAAGTGTGAAGACTTGCAGAAATGTAAATGGTGTGAGTTTACTTTGATGTGTGGGAGAGGGGAGTATTTGTGAGTAAGCCGTTAGATAATTGATGCCAGTAAAGAACTATAATTTTAAAAGGAAGAGAATATGAAACAACCAAAACCTATAGGAAGACAGTACAGTGATATCATTAACAATGTAAATAAGGGTATTTACCAAATACCAAAGTTTCAGAGAGATTTTGTATGGTCGAAACAACAAACAGCAAAATTGATTGATAGTTTACTCAAAGGTTTTCCTATAGGCAGCTTTATTTTATGGAAAATTAGTGATAGACTAAAATCATTAAAGAAGATTGGTGGGGTTGTATTTAAAGAAATAAAAGATGTTATTATATTTTGGATGGACAACAGAGAATGACATCACTTTATTTGGCTTTAGAAGGTATACAGGTTGGAAATGATGATTATAGAGAAATTTATATAGACTTAGATAAAGAATTAGACTCAGATGAAGAAATATGTACTTTAATGAAGACAGACAAATGTATTACTTTTTACGAGTTAATAAACCAAAGAATAACCTCATTTTCTAAATTATTTGATGATACCACAGTAGAAAAAATAGAAGACTTACGAGAGCATATAAAAAATTATGAATTTTCTACTATTGAAATTGAAAATCAACCAATGGAAAAAATTGCTGAAATTTTTACGAGAATAAATACAGGAGGAAAGGTACTAACTTTATTTGAAATTATGAATGCTAAAGTTTATAGTGAAGATAAATTAGATGGTAATGGTAAAGTTATTTCAAAAGGCTTTGATTTAGAAGAGAAATTTAATGAATTAATTGAAGATTTAAAATATAGTGGTTATGAAACAATAGGTGAAAATAAATCTATAATACTTCAATTACTATCGCTGATTCTTCTGAAAAACTCTAAAAGAGAAGCTATCTTATCTATCAATAAAGATAAATTTATACATGAGTGGGAAGACACTGTAAAGTGTTTAAAATTAGCTATTGATAAAATTGTAGATTATTTTAAAATCACTGCTTCAAAACTACTTCCTTACTATGTGTTGATTGTTCCAATTGCATATTTTTATAAAATAAATAATTTTACACCTCCATCAAATTCTCAATTAAAAGAACTAGAAAGATACTTTTTTAGATGTGCCATTGGTTGGAGGTTTTCATCATCAGTAGAAACAAAACTGAATGCAGATATTAAATTAATTGAAAATATTAAGAATAATATTCCTATTGAATTTGATAAAGAAATACCATTAGCTAACTCATCAAAAGAGTATTATATAGGATTATTAAAGGAAAATTTCTCTGCTTCAAATGCTTTCGATAAAGCTGTTATTTGTATAATGGCTTATCAAGAGCCAAAGAAGTTTAATGACAACTCAAAAGTTAGATTAGATAATTCATATTTAAATATTGCCACATCAAAAAATTACCATCATTTCTTTCCCAAAGCTTACTTAAAGAGAATGAAAAATGATGAGTTTGCAAATGCCTTAGCCAATATGACTTTAGTTGATGATTATTTAAATAAGAGAATTATTAAAGATAGAGAACCAAGAAACTACATGGAAGATTTTATGAAAGAGAATGCAGATATTTCGGATACATTAGATTCTCATTTTATAGGATTACATAACTACGGAATCTTTACAAATGATTATTGTAAGTTTCTACATAAAAGAGCCTCCGTGTTAGCAGATGAAATCCTAAAAAGAATATAGGAAGAGAGAAATATATTAAATTTGACACCAAAACATAATTATAGTATAATTATAAAAAGGAGTTACTATGCAAGTTTCACTTATCGACATTGGTACAAGTAAAGGTATACGTATACCCTCTTCAGTACTTAAAGAGATGGATAAGCCTAAGAGTTTTGAGTTACGTATAGAAGAGGGTAGCATCGTACTTGACGTTGTAGAAGAACCCCGTCAAGGTTGGGGTCAGAAGTTTAAAGACAATGACAATACTTTACTCATAGATGACACACTAGATGCGGATGCGTGGGATGAGATATAAACAATACTCTGTTGTTATAGTGAACCTAAACCCTACCGTAGGTTCTGAGATACAAAAAACTAGACCATGCCTAGTCATATCTCCCAATGAGATGAACTACTCCAATGTCATCGTCGCACCTGTGACTTCTAAGCAAAAAGACTACCCTACAAGAGTAGAGCTCAAAACAGACAGCTTTGTGGTACTTGACCAGATACGGACTATATCTGTAAAACGCATACTTAAAGTAACAGATACCAAAGTAAGTAAGAATAAGATAGATGAAGTTAAGAAAATTATTCGAGAGATGTTGGTGGACTAGGTATGCATTTGACATATAACTAGTTAAATTGTATAATATATACAGTTTATACAAAAGGTACATTATGACTATTACAGCCACACAACTAAAACAACAAACGTATCTGCTTGATACTGCGATAAAAGAAGATATACAAGTAACCAAAAGAGATAGACCTTTTGTTGTTATAGTAGATGCACGTAGATATGAAGAGCTGCTTGAAAATCAAAAAGAAAAAGAGAGAGATACAAAAGCATTACTTGAAGAGTTTAAAAGGGTTAGTAAAAATATTACTGTATTAGAAGATAAGACAATTGATTTATGTAAAGTAGACGAGGAAATGTATAGTGACATTTTTTGACACCAATGTACTCATCTATTTCACTATTAATCAAGATGAAGCAAAATTTGACATAGCAGAAAGAATGATATATGAGGCTATAGAGCAAGATACATTTTTTATATCTCCTATGGTTTTGAGTGAATATATATTTGTACTTGGAAAATATAAGTTAATACAAAAACATAAAAGTAAAGTACTTTTATTCTCAAAATTTGTGAATGCATCTATAGATAATAAGCTTGTATTGGAGGCTTATGAGGTGTGTGAACAGATTGACTTTTGTAAAAATATAAATGATGTAATACATTTGAAAGTAGCAGAAGCGTATTGTCAGAAGTTAGTAACTTTTGATATTGACTTCAAGAAATTACAAAAATATACAAATATAAAAATTGAAATACTAAAATAAATGAGTCAAAATTCTAATTTCAAACCCCACCTAGCCCTATCAGCCGCCGCAGGCTCAGGCAAGACATTTGCCCTTTCCGTTCGCTATATCTCGTTACTCTTCATGGGAGAGTCTCCATCTAGCATACTCGCAGCAACATTTACCAACAAAGCAGCCGCAGAGATGCGACAGCGTGTGGTGGATTCTCTTCGTAACCTTGGGGATAATGAACCCTTTTTGGAGGCGGTGTTGGTAGAGACTGGTTTGAGTAAAGGTGAGCTGTTTAAGAAGCAGCCAGAGGTGTTGGCTAAGTTTCTTTCTCATACTTCTTACATCGTGACACTAGACAGCTTTTTTTCTAGCATCTTGCGTTCTGCTTCGCTTGAGATAGGGTTAGAACCTGACTTTATCACTAAGACAGAAGGGGAAGATGAGCTAGAGAAACACTTTTTAGATGAGGTGCAGGCTGAGGGTTTACTTTCTAACCTTGTGAAGTTGGCTATGGACATAGAAGACAAACGCTTTGGGAAGATATTTGACCTGATGCAGAACTTTTATAAGGTGGATCCCTTACTGCCTGAGCAAAAAGAGTCTAGTCTAGTCTTAGCTAAACAAGAAGAAACGTGTGAAGTGTTGCGTCTTAAGATGATAAAAGCACTTGAAGATGCTAGTGCAGCAGCACGGTGCATGAAACAGTTTGAGACTAAGAGTGTGAAAGAACTCTTTGCCAAAGGGCTTTTTGAAAAAGAGACTTTGGGCGAACACTCATGGTTTAAAAAAGTGGCGAATGATGAGATAGAAGGGATATATGCCTACCTCAAGACGGAACTGGCTAAATGGGCAGAGGCTAGAGAAGCCATAGTCTTGCAGAGTCTTTTTAAAATCTATGACTATTACCGTAATGCCAACATAAGTACAGCCAAGACCTCTGGTGTGTTGAGCTTTGATGACTTGACTTACTTTACCTACAGGCTGTTACACGAGAGTATCAGCAAAGAGTTTTTGTACTTCAAGATAGACTCTAAGTTTAAACACATACTGCTTGATGAGTTTCAAGATACGTCTACTTTGCAATTCTTACTTCTGAAACCTCTCATAGATGAGATATTTGCAGGGCAAGGGCAGAGTGATTTTAGAAGCTTCTTTTATGTAGGAGACACGAAACAGTCTTTGTACCGTTTTCGTGGTGGGGTAGAAGAGCTGTTTGACAAGGTGGCGAAGGACTATGGGGTGGACATCTTGCCTATGGACACGAACTACCGAAGCTCTAAGTCAGTGGTAGAACAAGTGAATCGTTGGTTTGAGACTACGATGAAAGGGTACGTACCTCAGAAAAACCCTGAAGGTGCATCTGCGGGGTATGTGGAAGTATTAGAGTCTGAAGAACTCATAGACGAAGCAGTCAAACAAGCCAAGAGACTTTTAGACTTGGGTGTAAATGTAGATGACATAGCCTTTTTAGTCAGTACCAACAAAGATGGACAAACGCTTCAAGAAGCTTGTCAGCACGAGGGCATAGAGGTACTTTTAAAAACCTCTTCATCGCTTAAAAATATGCCAAAGATAGCAGCATTGGTTGCTATGGCAGAGTACCTTTTCTTCGGAGAGAAAATAGATGCACAGGCTTTGCTTTTAAATGTAGGAAAGTCACTAGATGAGGTAGATGTTTCTTGGTTTTCTGCGTTTATGTCTCCGCTACAAGTAGTAGACAAGCTCGTGCGTGAGTTTGGGTACTTTGATGATGATTTGAATGTACTGAAGCTTTTAGAGTTTGCATCTAAGTATAATGATATACCTACTTTTGTAGAAGAGTTTGAGACTTCTAGCATTGCCGTGGCATCTAACACAGTTCACGGTGCGAAGATAATGACGATACACGGTTCTAAAGGTTTGGAGTTTGAGTACGTGATACTCCTAGACAAACTTACACGAAAGAATGCTGATAAGTCTGCACTCTTGTATCACTATGATGAAAACTTACATATAGACAAGATACTTTACCGTACTAAGGGAAGAGAAAACTTTGATACAGAGTACGCACACATCATGGAGCAACGCAAAATTGCCTCTGCCAAAGACAGTATGAATGTACTCTATGTGGCACTGACTCGTGCAGTGGAGGGGATGATAGTCATACGAAAGCCTAAAGACTCTATCTTTGATGCTTTGGGTATGGAAGTGCTGTCTGTGGGTGGACTTCGACAAGTTCAGAAAACGAGTACATCTTCAGTTTCTGAGATTGTAGAAGATAAAGTGACTATAACAAACTACGGTACACAAGAAACACCAGAACATGAAGACGAAGAAGAAAAAGACTATGAAGCCATACTTTTTGGGACAGCTTTGCACTATGCCTTAGAGATGTTAGGGGCTTTTGATGAGGTAAGTGTGAGGGTGGCTATGACAGCGGTACAAAACAAATATGGACAACAGTTAACTCAGCAAGGGTTAGGTGAGATAGAAAAGCGAATTAACGCTTTAGTAGCCAACAGTGAATTTCAAAACCTTTTAATGGGAGCTACTATACGTAAAGAGCAGTCTCTTTCT